>JAABUV010000181.1_pt1 | contig 86619 bp, 67 predicted proteins | sample 5559971 | NCBI WGS metagenome assembly JAABUV01 (sample SAMN10711881, study PRJNA513362) | rock metagenome | isolation source: Antarctica rocks | place: Antarctica: Victoria Land, Knobhead nord | collected 2015-12-19 | reverse complement strand
CGTCCAGCATCAACTGACGAAGATGGGTCACAGGGTAATCCTCCTTGTGACCCAAACCCTAAACTCAGCTCCAGCTTGCACCACCAACACTGCAGCATCCGCCGCGCCAGCGGCTTAGTTCAAACGCTCTTGTGTTGACTGACTGACGCAAGTTGTGGGTGTTGCAACCTCGATACAGCGTTCTGAAAGGCCGTCGAAGGACAAGCTTTGAAACAGGGTAAGATCGGGCGCTGGTGCGCGAAGCTGAATGGTTTGGGCGTCGGAGATGGACAGGATCCGAGGGCTCCCATGTTGCTGAGACGCGGGGCCAGGGATTGAGCGGAGCATGGGCCGCGAAGGAACTGCGTGGATGGCAGCCCGCCTGACCTACTGATCTTCTGATTCGCCGTAACAGCAAGCAAAGAAAAAACCTTGAAACGAGCTATCACCCGAAGAGGCGTCCTGGCAGTCGTGCGACCATCTTCTGGTCGCGCCGATCCATGAGAAGGGAGCGATGACACGGCCCGTTTATCTGGCATGAGAGCGGGCTTTTCATGCGCTTGGATTGCGTGTGGAACGACCGGCTGCGAACGCTCACGCTTACGTCCGGCCGACAGGTCACATGGCCCTGCCGCCCGCGGTGCAGGTCGAGGTTGTCGGTATGGCGTCTACCAGGCGCGTCCCGCTGACCGGCAGAGTTACAAAACTCACCGGGTGACGGATATTGATGACAACGGCTGATTTCCGCGCCGCCCAGATGAATCTGGCGACTAGCGTGCAGCGTACCCTCAAGAGATGGCACGAGCCAAGATCCAAGACGTGGCCCGCCTCGCCGGCGTCTCACTCAGCACGGTTTCCGCGGTCCTCAACAATAAGAACGTGGTCAGGGAGGCTACTCGCCTGCGGGTGCTCGATGCGATCGAACGCCTGCACTACCGACCGGATCACTACGCCAGAAACCTCGCCCGGCGAAGCCTGCGTGTCATCGGCGTCATCGTTTCGAACCTGCAGAACCCGTTCTTCGCCGAGACGGCGCAGGTGATCGAAGATGAGGCAGAACGCCTTGGATATGCGGTCTCGCTCGCGGTGACGAACTTCTCCCCGCAACGCCTTCGCGCAGCCGTCCAGCAGATGCTTGGCGCGAGGATTTCGGGCCTGGCCATCATGACCTCCGAACGCGATGAGATGGCCTTCGACATGGCCGCCCAGAGCGGCGTGCGCTGCGTCTACCTTGACGTCGGCAAGCCCGGCCCCGCCTCGACCAACATTCGGGTCGATCTGCGCGGCGGCATGATGGCCGCGGTGAAACACCTCATCGATATTGGCCACCGCGACCTTCTCTTTGTGAGGAACGCCCCGATCCAAAGCGGCCCGCTTCTGCTCTCACACCGATATCGCGACCAGGGCTTTGCGGCCGCGGTTAAGGCGTGCGGCATCCCGAACCTGCAGACGCACATCATCGACGTTCCCGGTTTGGGAGCGCCTGCTGGAGAGGAGGCGATCTCGCGCGCGCTCGGGCGGTTTCCCTTTACGGCTGTGATCGCGGTGTCGGATATCGTTGCGCTGGGTGTGTATCTTGGCCTGCAGCAACGCGGCGTGCGCATACCTCAAGAGGTTTCGGTGGTGGGCTTCGATAACACGAACTTCAGCCGCTTTCTGAACCCGCCCCTGACCACGGTGGATATCCCGCGCGACAAGCTGAGCCGGCTGGTGATCGAGGCTCTCACGTTGCCGATATCCAGCCGTGTTCCTCGGTCGGTGAAGCTTGGCACCCATCTGGTTGTGCGCGCCTCGACGGCCCCGCCAGCCCGGAGATCCTAGACGTCGTATCGCGCAGCCGACCGGCTATCGCTTCGCACGGCTGCAACCGGGAAAGCCACGTCACTTAAGCATGTAAGCGGTCCTATGGGATTGGACTTTGTACTGGAAGGCGCCCAGATCGGCGCTTGACAGCAGCAAGGCTTATAGCAGAGACTCGACTCGCTGATCAAAACGTTTCGATTTACAACGGCGTCTCAAGGATCTGCTCATGAAGATATGGAGAACCACCCCTTTTCGGACCGTTCGCTCCGGCGATCCGTCGCTGTCGATCGGACGACGATCCCGGAGCCTTCTCCTGCCTCTGCTCCTCCTGCTCGTGCACCTGGGTTTGCCGGGCCGGGCTCACGGCCAGTTCAGCAGCAGCGCCCAGGGAACCGTGACCGATACCAGCGGCGCCGTCATCGGTTCGGCAACCGTGACCCTCAAGAGCGAGGCCCAGGGTGACAGCCGCAGCGTGCAGACCGACCGGTCCGGCGTCTATCGCTTCCTCAGCATCGCTCCCGGCCGGTATCAGATCAGCGCGGCCGCGCCCGGCTTTCGCGCGAACGTCACACCAGTCGTGTTGACCACCAATGAAACGCGTGACATCGCGATCACACTGACAACGGGCAACGTCTCCGAGTCCGTCACGGTCACCAGCGAGGCGCCGCTGCTGAACGTCGCCGAGACGCGCAACCAGCTGACGCTCGACCAGAAGGCCTTTGACAATCTGCCGCTGCCCGGACGCAACTTCATTACCCTGATCGCTCTGGCGCCGGGTGTGAGCGGTATTGGCACAACCACGGATAACTTCAACACCGAAGCCGCCAACGATGTGAGCGCCAACGGACGCGGCGCCAACGGCAACCTCTACGTGATCGACGGCCTGGATATCACCAGCAGCATTCGTCCCGGGGTGACCAATCTCACGCCGAACCCGGATTCGGTCGCCGAGGTCTCGATTCAGACCAACACCTTTAGCGTCGACTATGGCCGGGCCAGCTCCATCCAGACCACCGTTACAACGCGGGCCGGCACCGACCGGTTCCACGGATTCGCCAGCGACTACTTCACCTATCAGGGACTTCTGCGCGCCCGCACCCACTTCGATCCGCAGAAGATCGCTCCTTACCACAGCAACAACATCTCGGCGGGCATCGGTGGTCCGATCGTTCCGAACCATCAGGCGTACTTCTTCTTTGCGATCGAGCCCCTGCGTTCGCTGGTCTCGAATAATGGGTCGAACATCACCTTCGAAGATCCCGCATTCGTCCAGTTTGCGAAGACGGCTTTTCCCAACAGCGTCGGCACGAAGGTTCTCGCAAACTACGGCGTTCAGAACGTTGCCGGCGCGAAGGTGTCGCAGACGGCCGGATCCGCCGGCAGTCCGTTCCAGAACACCTGTGGCACGGCCGCGGCCAGCTTCCTTCCCTGCTCCACGCCGACCCTCGACCAGGGCACCTTCAGCGGATCCTCGTTTCGCAATGCCGTGCAGTACAACGTGCGTCTGGACAAAGGATTCGCGCACGACCGTCTTTACGGAACCGTTTACCGGCAGCATCTCGACACGGGCGGCCCCAATGTGCGGCCCTCCTTCACCACCAACAACACCTCGCAGAGCCAGGCGTACCAGGTCAATGAGACGCACACCTTCTCCGCCAACACCCTGAACGAGGCCAGCGCGGCGTATCTACGCGTCGAGGGCGTGAACAGCAACACTGGCGACTTCACCGTTCCCGTCATCAACGTCACCGGCATCAGCGGCTTCGGTGTCGGCTTCGCCCAGGGCGACTTCATCCAGACGAACTATCACTGGCGTGATGTCTTCACCCATATCGTCGGCAATCACAGCCTTCGCTTCGGCATCGATGGCGTCTACTACACCGGCAGCGCGCTGTTCGCCACGGTTCATACGCAGCCGAACTTCAACTTCAACAACATCCTCGACCTAGTGACCGATCATCCACGGAGTGAGGGCTCGCTCTCCTACGATCCGATCTCCGGCAAACCTTCGCCCGGCAGCTACGGATACGCGCAGCAGGTCAATGGAGCGTTCGCCGAGGACACTTGGAAGGTCGGTAAGAAGCTCACCGTGAACTACGGCATCCGTTTCGACGACTTCGGCAACTCCCACGGTGCGCTTGGTCTCAAGTTCGCCAACTTCTTTCCGGGTGACGGCGCCACGTTCAACGACAGAGTGGCAAGTGGCGCGTTCAAGGTGGTCTCGAATGCCTTTGAGCACCGCATTATCGGGATTAGCCCGCGCGCCGGCTTTGCCTTTGTTCCGTATGGCAATGGCAAAACCGTCCTGCACGGCGGTTTCGGCATTTTTCACGACAGTCCAACGCTCGGGCAGACCGGCGACGTCTTCAATGGCAATCCGCCAAACTATGTCGTTCCCACGTTTTTCAACGACGGCTCTACCGCGGCTCCTATTTTTGCCCTCGGCACCAGCAAGTCCAAGCCCGAGGGCTTTCCGTATCCGGCCTTCGTCGGCAAACCTCTCAACTCGCAAGGCGGAATCGCGGGCGCGCAGATCAACGCGGGCGGTATCGATCGCAACCTCAAGGTCATGAGCACCTACAACTACGTCCTCACGGTTGAGCAACAGTTCACCAATCGTCTCGTTGGCTCGGTAGGCTATGTCGGCTCACGCTCTAAGGACCTCGTCACGGGCGGCGGCAACGTCAACAACACGATTTACGGCACGGACGTAAATCGGTTTGACGGTGACCTCTTTCAGCAGGCCGGCCGACCCGACCCGGCCAACCCCGGAAAGTATCTTTATCGCACCGCGCCCAAGCGCCTCAATTCCAGCTTCGGCGCGATCACCTATGGCCAGAGTCTTGCCCATTCGAACTACAACGCCCTGGTCACCGGTCTGCGCGGCCGCTTGACCGAACGCGGCTTCCTCACCGCCTCCTACACCTTCAGCCGGTCCATGGACAACTGGCAGATCTATCCAACAACCGACATTGCCCGCTATTACAGCCGCTCCAACTGGGATGTCCCAAACCGGTTCTCGCTTGGCTACAGCTATGACTTCCCCACGCTCGGCAGCTCCGGTTTTGTGCAGCGGGTGACGGGTGGATTCACCCTCGCGGGCACGTCGATCCTGCAACAGGGCGGGCGCTACAGCGTGTCCACAGGCGCTTCTTTCCAGCCCGATCCAACCAGCCCTACCGTGAAACTTCTTCCCTCCAGCGGAGACTTCAATGGAGACGGCTATAACTTCGACTACCCCAACGTTGTAAACGCGAATCAGAAGTTCAGCCGTTCGCAGTATCTCACTGGCGTCTTTCCAACCTGCGGAGGCAGCGCGTTCGGTTCCTTGGGTTCCCCATGTGGCCAGTTCTCCATTCCGGCCGCTGGTACCGAGGGCAACGAAGTTCCGAACGGGTTCCGTAACCCGGGCTTTGCCAATTGGGATGTCAATCTGAAGAAGGCTACCAAGATCACCGAGCGTGTCGACCTCGAGTTGAGACTCGATGTCTTCAACGTTTTCAATCGCGTCAACCTGCAAGGTGTCGACGGCAACGCAGCCGATGGCAACTTCGGCAGGTCAACCCAGCAATATAACGCGCGCAACGCCGATATCGGGGCACGGGTCAACTTCTGACCGTCGCCTGCGGCCTTGGTTAGAGACTTGGCTCGATCGCAACAGGAGAGGGGTAGCGCCGAGAGCGCCGCCCCTCCTCTCTTGGCACACGGGTGATTTTTTGAGGACCTCATCACCCGGCAAATTCGTTACCCTCAAATGATGATCTGCCGCGTTCGCCTCGCCCCGGTTCTGCCCCCGCGCATGGTGGCCCCGGCCTGGTTCGTATCCGCTCTTATGCTCGCTCCGCAGCTCTATTGTCAGGCAAGCTCGGATCTCACTAAGATCACCGCGGAGCTCCGGCAGCATCATCCCGCAGACGCCTTGAGAGACGCGGACGCTGCGCTCAAGCTGCATCCGGGCGATCCACGGCTTCACACCCTCAAAGGTCTTGCCGCAAAGGATCTCGACGAGCTTCCGGCGGCGCTCGCGGCATTTGAGGCAGCGCTTCGCCTCAAGCCCGACTACATCCCCGCGCTAGAAGGCGCTGCGGAGGTCGCATACCGCAATGATCCGGCCATGGCCACTCCTTATCTCGACCGGCTCCTGCTTCAGCTTCCGGCAGACCCTACCGCCAACGGCATGGCCGCAATGCTCAGCTATCGCCGAAACGACTGGACCTCCGCCGCGGAGCACTTCGCCAAGGGCGGTGAGGCCGTTTTGAATCAGCAACTCACGCTCGCAGCCTACGCCGACACGCTAGTTCGGCTGGGCCGCGAGGCCGAAGCAGCACCGCTTTTTCGCAAGCTCGTCGAGCAGTGGCCCGACGACCGGCAGGCCCGCTATAACCTCGCCGTGCTCGAGTTCCGCCGCAACGAGAACGGCGCTGTCATCCAGATTCTGCAACCGCTGATCGAGGCCCACAACGCCCAGGCGCTCTCGCTCGGAGCAGCGGCCTACGAGGCCACCGGGGACACGCCGCACGCCGTCGCTGCCCTGCGCGAGGCTATTCAGCAAAACCCGAAGGACCCGCAGAACTACCTCGATTTTGCCGCAATCAGCTTCGATCACAGCTCGTTCGACGCAGGCATTGCCATGCTCGATGCCGGGCTGACGCAGCTGCCAAACGCTGCTCCGCTCTTGATTGCGCGCGGCATTCTTTACATGCAGACCTCGCAGGTGGAACGCGCCGAGCGTGACTTCGAAACGGCGAACCGGCTCGACCCGTCACAGTCCTTCGGTCTCGAGGCCCAGGGGCTTACCGACCTGCAGCGCCATGATCTTCCCGGGGCTCTGGCCAAGGTGCGCGCGAGCCTGAAAGCCGACCCGCGGAGCGCTTATCTGCACTACCTTGCCGCACAGATCCTCAAGGAACAGGGGGCGCCGCCCCGAAGCTCCGGGGCCGAGGCAGCCATCGCCTATGCCAAGCGATCGCTTGAACTTGACCCCAACTTGACCGCCGCCCGCAATCTGCTGAGCGCCCTCCTGTTTGAGTCTGGAGACCTGGTGCAGGCAGAAGGGCAATGCCGCGCCGCCCTCCGCCATGATCCCTCCGATCAGGAGGCCCTCTATCGCCTCATCCTGATCCTCCGCCGCAGGGGTGATCCGCAGCACGAGATCACGGCCCTCGTCGAGGACTTGAAGAAGCTGCGCGCCGAGGAGCACACCAGTCAGGTGAAGCTCGATCGCTACCGCCTCGTTGAGCAGAAACCGCCCCCATAACGCCTTCCCAGAAGCCCTAGGAAAGATGGGTATACAAGCTGTACGGCTCGTCGTGAATGGAGGGGAAAGGCCGGAAGCGCACATCACCGGCAGCGGACCGCACCATCCACTCCGTATCCGCGACTTGCTGCGCCCCCAGCAGGTCGCGCTCGTGCAGCGCCCCATCACCCCCGCCTACACAAAACAGCACCAGCGGCCCGCGCATCAGTGCGACGGTCCCCGGCGTCTCCGGATCGATCGCCTGAAGCCGGAGTTTCATAGGGAGAGAGAGCTCCACGCGATCGTCCTTGCCCCACATGCGATCGAGGCCGGCAAAGCTTCCGCCGTGCATCGGACCGCGATATGGCTCACCGTTTATCGTAATCCGCGCATCGTCGCCAGCCCACGCAGGAACGCGCAGCGCGAGCGCGAATCTTTGTTTGTGGTCACTCTTCACCCGTAGCTTCACCGTTCCGTCGACGGGGTAGTTTCCCATCTGGCTCACCGTTACCGCTCGTCCTCCGTCGGGCTGCCATCGGAGCGTCGATGGCACGTACAGATTCACCCACACGCCCTCCGGTCCTCGCAGGTAAGTGCTGATGCGATAATCCGCGGCCACCTGAGGCAGTGTGCCCGAGCAGCACGGCCACTTGTCCTTGGCAAAGACCTTTTTGCCGGTGAAGCTGTAGTCCGAGTAATAGAACGCTGATCCATCCGCGGCGAGAGGCTTGGACCCGAGCACGGTATTCAGCAGCACCGCCTCCATGCTGTCGCCGTAGCGCGCGTCGCGAGTCGCCCGCAGCAGATTGCGCGTCAGCTTGATGTGCCCATAGGCTCCACACGGAGTTTCGAAGCTGTTGTGGGTCTTCTCCAGACTCTTTGCCAGCTCTCCCCGCCCGGGTGTTACGAACGCCTCATCCGGCCCCCATCCACCGGTCGCATAGCTCTGCTCCTGAATGAAGCCAAAGCCAATCGTCGCGGCGCGCAGATACTTCTCGTCCCCCCGCGCGAGATAGGCCTGCGCCGCAGAGTTCAGCGCGTTCAGATGACTGAAGGCATGAAGGTTGGGCAACACGTTTTTACCCTGCGACAGCTCCGTCAAGAAACCATCGTTGTGCAGAAAACGCACGGCGAGATCCCGATAAAGGGGATCTCCGCTGCGCTGCCACGCAAGAAAGTAATTCTCGGGCAGCGTGTACGCCTCGTCGTAGGTGTAGGTCACGTCCTTGTGGGGCCGTGCGGCCTGCTCGGCACGCGAGAGCGCCTTCTCGGGAAGGTGCGGCAGTGCGGCCGTCGTCATCGCGCGCATCACCTCGAGCGCCTCCCCATTCTTCGCAAAGCTGTGCGCGTCGATAAACCCGCAGTTTAGCTTCTCGAGCGTATACGCCGGAAACCGGTTGTTCTCAAAGAAGGCGCCCGTCTTGTCCGGAACCGCCGCGTACCCACGCACCATTCGGCCCACTTTTGCACGGGTTGCCTCATCGCCTGTGATGGCGGTGTAGCGTGAAAGAGCCGACATCCATTGACCGAACGTATGACCCGGCGCATACGCGTAGGCGTCGTACCACCCGCCCAGATCCGCTCCCGGCGCAGCCATCCCGGCACGCACCCGGAATGGCTTCAGCAGATCATCGTCGCTCAATCCCATCAGCACGGCATGGGTCTCCTTTAACTGGGTCTCCTCGACGCCCGGAGCAAACGTTACATCTCCATAGCCAAACTCCCCAAGCGCACTCACACCGGCGTGCCCGGGTGCTTCGGCAAACAGACGATGCGCTCCGCCTGCATACGCGACGGCACCCGCCGCGATGGCAGCGGAGCGTAAGAAGCATCGTCGATCGATCTCGGTTGCAGCACCAGTCTTCGGCATCGGGTCTCCTCCAGGAAAACGCGTTTAGGTCGTCACCGTCGTCGTTTGTTCAAGCGTTCCGTTCGATCTCGTGCGACTCCTTCGACCCTCTGGATCATTCGCTCGGTGTCCATCCCATTTGATCCCGCCGCATAGAATGGAGTAGTTTGAAGGGCAACATTGACACGGGGGAATCAAAACGTTTCGACGATTGAGTGTAAACCACAATGAACGGAGCTGGCACCCAGCTTTGGACCACCGTCGGCCGGCTCTCCCATGACCTCTCGTACCGACGTGCCCGAAGAGGTAAGCCTTCCCGGAGCACGACACAACCGTAGCTGGAGATCCTCCCGATGAGCCCTTTCCGCACTCGCCGCAACTTTCTCGCCTCCGCAGCCGCGACCGGCTTCGTCGCCACTCAGAAGCTCTCCGCATCGCCCAGCCTGCTCCCCTCGGTTTTGGAGAGCTCGGGCCCCGTGCCGATAGATCAGGACTGGAAGAGCCAGGGTGTGCTCCACCTCAGCAAGTCCCCTTATAGCAAACTGCGAAGCGTCCCCGTCAGCGCCGTCATGATCCGCTCGGGCTTCTGGTCACGGCGGCGGGTGACCAACGTCCAGTCCAGCCTCCCGAGCATGCGGCAGGAGCTGCTCGACCACGGCAGAATCGATAATTTTCTTCGCGTCGAAGGCCGCTCGTCCGCCCCCCAGCGCGGCCCCCTCTACTCCGACTCCGATATCTACAAATGGATCGAAGCCGCGGCTTTTGTGCTCCAGTCCCAGGATGATCCCGCGCTCCGCAAGACGCTCCACGAGTGGATCACCACGGTGGTCGCCGCGCAGGAGCCCTCCGGCTACCTCAATACCTTCTACGTCGACGACCGGCGGTCGCAGCGCATGCTCCCGCATAGCCAGGAGGTCGGCCACGAACTCTACTGCATCGGTCATCTGCTGCAGGGCGCAATCGCCATGTATCGCGCGACTGGCGACCCGACACTGCTCAACACAGGCGTTCGCTTCGTGGACGATTTCCTGATCCCGAACTACGGCCCCGGCCCCAACCAGAAGGGCATCGTCGCCGGCCACCCCGAGATCGAGATGGCCCTGATCGAGCTTTATCGGACCACCGGGCAGCGGCGCTACCTCGATCTGGCCGGCTACATCCTCCATGGCGACCCGCGCATTCCGCTGAAGGAGTCGCAGATCGCCTACATGTACTGCGGCATCCCTTTCCCCTCGCGCACCAAGCTCGAAGGCCACGCGGTACGCGCCATGTACGCCTGCTGCGGGGCCACCGACTTCTACCTCGAGAGCGGCGACCCGGCGTACCTGAAGACGCTGAAGGCACTCTGGACCGACCTCTCCGAGCACCAGCTCTACATCACCGGCGGTGTCGGCGCGCGCAGCGAGGGCGAGGCCTTTGGGGACGCCTACGAGCTGCCCAATGCCCGTGCTTACGGCGAAAGCTGTGCCGCCATCGGCAACATGATGTGGAACTGGCGCATGCTCCAGGCGACCGGCGAGGCTCGCTTCACCGACGTGATGGAACGCGCGCTCTACAACGGCATCAACTCCGGCATGTCGCTCGACGGCACCCTTTACTGCTACCGGAACCCGCTCGCCTTTGACCCTGCGACGGGCGATAAGATCCGCAACGCCTGGTACGACACTACGTGCTGCCCGCCTAACATCGAGCGCACGCTCGCCTCCCTGCCCGGCTACTTTTACAGCACGTCGAAAGAGGGCGTCTACGTCCATCTCTACGACAACGCGAACCTGCGCTGGCACCTCGAAAGTGGCACCCCGCTCGAAATCGAGCAGACGACCAGGTATCCGTGGGACGGCGGCGTCCGCCTCGCAGTCAAACCCTCCCGGCCGGAGGAGTTCACCGTGTTCGTGCGCATCCCAGCATGGTCCGGCAAGAGCATGGTCACGGTGAACGGAAAGCCAGTCGAGAACGTCACCCCCGGCCAGTATCTTGCTCTTCGCCGGCGATGGGCAGGCAACGACACGATCGAGCTCGCCTTCGACATGCGTCCGCAGGTTATCCGCGCCAACCCGGCCGTAGCCGAGGATACGGGTCGCATCGCGCTCGAGCGCGGACCGCTCGTCTACTGCATGGAGCATCTCGATCAGGTCGCGGCCACAGCCGGCGGAACAAAGGGCAGAGAGAACCCAGCTCCGGGCGCAGGCCTCTCCCTCTACTCGGCCCATCTCTCCGGCGAGACTACGGCCCGCTTCGATCCGGCCCTGCTGAATGGACTCGTCGTCCTGGAACACCCCGGCAGCCTCTCCAACCCACCGCCCGCTGGAGCCCTCTACCAAGCCGCCGTTGCCGGCCCGCCCCCGGCAGCCGCAGCCTCGCTGCGCCTAATCCCCTACTACGCGTGGGCCAATCGCGAGCCCTCCGCGATGCAGGTCTGGATTGCGGCATCCCAGGCGTAAGACTTGAACGGCAGCCGCTGACCTCTCAAAGACTCGCGATGGGGGAGGCCTCGGACGTCTTTGGGGCGTTAGGGATGGATGGGTTCGGGGGCTCCCATGTCACTGAGGCGAAGGGCAAGTGATTTGGCGGAGCCTCCGCCGCGAAGGAACTCGGAGAGGTCGATCTGCCCGACGTCGTAGCCGGAGGCAGCGAGGCGGGAGGGGAGGCTGGAGGCGACGCTGTTCATGAGGATCTGCCGGCCGATGTTGATGACGTTGCAGCTGAACTGGGTGGCTTCGGCCTCGGTGACGGGGATGCGTTTTTCGGGGGCATAGGCGGCGTGGATGCGGGCGAGCGAGGCGACGTCGAAGGCGGCCGGGAAGTAGAGGAGGAAGCCGCCGGCGAGGGGGGCGAAGCAGGTGTCGAGGTGGTAGAAGCGGGGGTCGACGAGGTGCAGCGAGGTGACGGAGGCGTGCCAGGCGCTGGCTAGATGGCGGTGGCAGTGCTCGCAGGTGCGGGAGCCGTGCGCAGCCCAGATGTGGCGGCCGCCGGGATCGAAGAGGACGTCCCCTTCGCCTTCGAAGGCGGATTCGCGCGGGGTCTCCCAGAGGAGAAAGCCGGCGGCGCCCATCCATTGGCGGAGGTGCTCGGCTTCGGCTTCACGCTGGGGGTGAGCGAAGTTGGAGATGGCGGCGACGCCGTGCTGCACGACGGCGGTGTGGCCGATAAAGGTCATGTCGGGCGAGCCCTCGCGAGGATGGAGAACGCGGACGTCCGCGATGCGATGGAGGGCGTCGTAGAGAACGCGCCATTGACTGAAGGCGCGATCGCGTGAGGGGCGATGGAGGTTGCCGGCCATCCACGGGTTGATGACGTAGTCGACGTCGTACCACTGGGGCGGGCACATGAGGTAGGTGGGCCGGCTGAAATGGGGTGGAGGGGTGAGACTGGGGGCTGTGGAGATGCCGGTGACAGCGAGAGTCATGGTGCGGGGTCCTGCTTTCCACCTAGAGCGTGCCCATTGCGAGATACGACTGTCAAGGAAAGCGGGTAAAGAGGTCTACAACTTTGGGTCGGATGGATCAAGAGTGGTACGGCGTGGGGGGTTACGGGAGGATTGGCGGTACAGAGAGAGGCCTGTTTTCAAGGCCGCGACCGGTATCCCGCGGACACGTGATCGCCGGATTAGCCGGTCGATGCGGGCGAGCGAGGGCGAGTACGGGAGTCGATCCAGAGGACCGCGAAGCCGGACAGCAGAAAGGCAACCGCGATCAGGGCCGAGTTGAGGGCTGTCTGCCGCCAGCCCAGCCGGAGGACGTTTATGAAGGGATAGGCGTAACTACCGGTTGCGCTTCCACGCGCGAGCGCATAGACGAGATAGCCAAGCGGATAGATCGCCCACAGAAGCGGATCCCGCCATGTGAGCCCACCTTTCGGAGTGAATGTTATCCAGAAGAGAGGAACAAGTATGGGCGTCACCATGTGCAGAAGCACGTTCGCCACCGCTGAACCACCGGAGAGTTCAGATGTGCCGTGCAGCAGGAGAGCGTAGATGACGCCGACGAGCAGGATGAAGAGCATCGTTCCGCCGACCAGCCGACCGGAACGAAATGCCGTGCGGTCGGCGGCGATACCGGTGAAGACCGAGGCTACCAGCAGGTTGGTGGTCACGGTGAAATAGGCGAACACGATCCAGAGTGTAAGAAGAGCCGACGCGTTCTGCCGGTAGGAGACTATGAACTGTACGGCAAGGCCGGCCCACGCGATGGCCGCGATACCTGCTGCGGCGATCCGGCCTGAGGTTCGAGGGTTCATGCCGATGAATGCTACCCTTTTGCCGAAGGTTGACATGGAGGCCCAGGATCGAAAGCGAGCTTGCCTTGCGATGATCGATCCATGTGGGCGGCCCTTGCAGCAGCAGCTGGAGATCAAGCTGATCTGTTGGGCGGGCGAGGTTTGTTGAGCGGGGGCGGGCATAAAAAGAGCGACCTTGCGGTCGCTCTTTTGAGCTTGCTGGATGACCTGGTGGGCGCTGGGTTAGAGCTTTTCGAAGAAGTCGCAGACGGAACAGGAGATGTAGACGCCGCCGGGGACGCCACGCTCACGATCCTTGACGCGCTTGACGATGCGGGTGGGCTTGGAGCATTTGGGGCAATCGGTGCTCCTGGTGGTGTCCATGACCTTTTTACGGTCGCCGGTCTTGGCAATCTTTGCCATGATGCTTGATCTCCCTGGTGATGTGTGGGACTGCTCGAGCTGTTGATCCGCGCAGTCTTTCGCCTGATACCGCGAGGCGAGTTCCGAAGCATTGGTCTGGCGAGTTGGTCCGCTGAGCGCGGCCTTTTGCAGACTCGGTTAGTTTACAGCATGTGATCCGGCGAGCTTTGCGAAGAACGCAGGTCCTTCGACTTCGCTCAGGATGACAATTCTGGGAGCTCAGATGACAGTTTTGGGGAGCCTGCAGGCGAACGCTAACGTGACCCGCTTCTGGAACTGCAGGTCCTTCGACTGGCTACGCTCCGCTCCAGGAGGACACTTTTGAGGGGAGCTCAGGGGAGGCTGGCATGAAGGTTGGACTGGGGTGTCGAGGCGGACGGGGGTGTCGGGGTGGTCGGGGTTGCCGGCTTCGATTTGTCGCCTGAGTGGGAGGTCGTGGGGAACTGGACGCGGTGGTCGCTGCCGGCGTCGGGCAGGGGCTCGCCGGGCTTGCGGAGAGTTGGCGCCGGGGCCGGGGCGGCGTCCTCGCCCTTTTTGACCGCGTCACCCATAGCGACCTCGCGGGTCAGGTCGGGAGAGTTGTAGCCGCCGGTCTCGTCGGTCTGATGAATCTGGATGGCCTTGCCGAGTTCAGCGATCTCGACGACGCTGACGCGGTCGCCGTGAAAGCGGATGAAGCGGACGGTCTGGGGGACGTGGCCGTAGATCCACTCCTCGTAACGCGCGCCGTTGGCCTCGCCGCTGTCATGCTCGCGGATCTTGCTTTCGGGGGAGCCGAGGGCGGCGAGCACCATGCGGTGGTTCATCCCGACCAGGACGTCGTGGGCGGCGATGGCATCCTTGAGGGCGGGCGGGAGGGTATCGGCGTAGGCCTGTTCTGACGATTTGACGCCGAAGTCGATGACGGGATCGAGCAGCGCCTTGACCTCGGGCGCGGAGATTTCGGGCACATGACCCTCGAAGACCAGGGCGACGCGAGCGCCGGTGGGCTGCTCGACCGGCTGCTGGACGACGGGGTTGTCGTTGAACTGGATGTGCGAGAGGAAGCGATGTTTGGCGTAGGGGCCGCCGTTGAGATCGAGGATGATGCGGTCGCCTTTGAAGAGGATCGCGGTGATGACTACGCGGTCGCCGGGCGCGGCCGATTGGCCCTTCTGGTAAATCATCTGCTTGTATTTTTCGGGGCCGGGGTCGAGGGGGCCATTGGCGCGCAGGGTGAGGCCGGCGCCCATAGGCAGGGCGCGATGAGCGAAGCCCTGCTCGGCTTCAAGGTTGCGGACGAGCTCACGGCGACCCCGCTCGGTGAGCGGCGAGGAGGGGAGCTGGACGTCGGTGGGTCTGAAGTCGGTGGAGATATCGGAGGTCGCCGACTTTTCCCCGACGACGAAGACCTGAGCGGTTGCGAACGGGAGGGAGGTCGAGAGGACGGCCGCGAGCAGAGCGCCTCCGTGCGTACAAAAGGCCATGGTGGCACCTCTGAGCAATAGAGTGCGCCTGCGAGAGCAGCTTTGACAAGGGGTTAGATCGGCGGTGCGGGGTCAGCTTCGATTTCGCTTCGACCTGACTGCAAAGAAAGAAGCAGATCCCTCCTGGATGACAGCAAAGGGACAAGCAAGGGCAAAGGCGGGGCGGTAGATGCGCTATTCCCTAACGGGGTGGGTCGGGGAGGGAGGGTTGCTGCGAGGTGAGGGAAGGATCTGGACGAGGGGAGGTGGCGGGGGTGGGGCGGTCTGCGCGGACATGGCGGTGTGGGCGGCGGGCGGCGGGACGTCGACGGGGTAGCCGCCGGGGACGATGGGGGCGTGGGTGTAGTTCCAGGCGTAGTTCCGCGTCAGCCGGACGAGCGCGGCGATGGCGAGCAGGAGGGCGATGGCGGTGAAGGGGGCGGCTTCGGGGCCGAAGTCCCGGCCGGTAAGCAGGCGCGGGCCGAGGGCGGAGCTTTGAACGATGGACGAGAGGTCGGTCGAGCCGGCGGTGGGAAGACCGAACAGGAGGCCCAGGCTGGCGGTAAAGGCGAAGTTGAGGCCCCAGGAAAGCCAAAGGGCGTGGGTGCGAAGCCAACCGAGCGAGAGCAGGAGACCGAGTAGGGCCGTCACAATAAGGCCGACGCCGGTCGCGCCGGGGCTGAAGGCGAAGAGGATGCCGTAGATGAGGGACATGCTGAGGGTGGCGCCGGTGGGCCCTACGGCTTCGATGAGGCGGCGGAAGGTGTAGCCACGGAAGACGATCTCAAGGGCAAGGGCGCCCAGGGCGGCTCCGAGCAGGGTAAGGAGGGCGTAGAGGAAGGCGCGAGGCTCGGTCCAGAGCTGAACGCGGAGCGAACCGAAGAGGGCGATGGGAAGGACGGCCAGGAGAGCGGCGGACCAGCCGATGGCGGCGCCGATGGCCCACTCTTCGCGGGCGGAGGGACGGGTCGGCAGACTGAGGAGGTCGCGGGTAGAGGTGTGGCGGCGGGCGACGCGCTCCAGCAGAGAGAGGCCGACGAACAGGAGAAAGATGAGGAAGAGGGGCTTGAGGACGAAGCCGATGGCTAGGAGATCGAGGCGCTGGGCGATGCCGGAGGAGGAGCGGGCGGCGAGCTCGCGGGCGGCGAGGAACCAGGTGACCGCGGCGATGGAGAGGGCGAGGTCGAGGGTCTTGCTGGGGCGGGGCGGGGGTGGTGCCGGCAAGGCTGAGTGGCTCCGATCAAGTGATAGAGGTGAGATGCGGGTGAGTGTCTGGACGCGTCAAAGCCGGGCGGGGTGAGGGTGAAAGGAAGGAAGCGCGAAGGCAAAGCACATTCTTCCGCTTCGCTCCTGAATGACAAGCAAGAGGACAAGTAAGAGGACAAGCAATGGCAGAGACGAGTGCTACAGGAGAGACAAAGCAGGTTCTTCGCTCCGCTCAGAATAGAAGAAAGGAGGCAAGGGCGAAGCCAAGGCAGTTTCCTCCGCTTCGCTCCTGAATGACAACAAAGAGGACAAGCAACGGCAAAGACGAGTGCAACCACGCAGACAACTCTGGTTCTAGGCGGTGGTGTAGAACTGCGCGATCGTGCGGAACTTTTCGTAGCGCTGCCGGAGCAGGGCGTCGAGGGGTGTTTGCTCGAGCGTGCGGAGGTGATCGCGGAGACGGGCCGCGACGAGGGTGAAGCCTTCGGACGGATCGGATTGGGTGCCGCCTGGAGGCTCGGCGATGACCTCGTCGACGCAGCCGAGGCGTTTGACGTCAGTGGCGGTGTACTTGAGAGCAGCGGCGGCCTGCTGCTTTTTGCCGGCGTCCTTCCACATGATGGAGGCGCAGCCTTCGGGGGAGATGACGGAGTAGATGGCGTTTTCGAGCATCAGGACGCGGTCGGCGACGGCGAGGGCGAGGGCGCCTCCAGAGCCGCCTTCGCCGGTGATGGTGGCGATAGTGGGGACGCGGAGCCGGGACATTTCGAGGAGGTTGCGGGCGATGGCCTCGCCTTGCCCGCGCTCTTCTGCGCCAAGGCCGGGATTGGCACCGGCGAGGTCGATGAAGGTGAAGATAGGGCGCTCAAATTTTTCGGCGATCTTCATAGCGCGGAGAGCTTTGCGGTAGCCTTCGGGGTCGGGCGAGCCGAACTTGCGGGCGACACGCTCCTTGAGGGTCCGGCCTTTGAGGTTTCCGACGACGAGGACGGGTGCGCCATCGAAGCGAGCCATGCCGCAGGTCATCGCGGCGTCATCGCCGAAGGCCCGGTCGCCGTGGATCTCGCTGAAATCGGTGAAGATGGCTTCGATGAAGTCCATGGGGTACGGCCGCTGAGGGTCACGGGCGGTCTCCGTCCTGATCCACGCTTCGGGTACGGGAGGTGCAGCCGCGGCCTGAAGCGCGATAGTTCTGCTCGGATCTTGATCTGCCATGCTGGGTTCTGTATCCGCTTCGATTGTAGTGCATCAAGGCTGACGGCCGGGGCTGGCTGAAGGCAGGTCGAGAAGGCCGAGGAGGCGGAGCCAGCTGGTCTCATACGGAATGCGGAGAAAGAGAAGAGTGAAGATGACGAATCCGTAGACAAGCTGGAGGCCGGCGGTGGTCCAGTCCTGCCGGATGGTGACGCCGATCATTAGGAGGATCATGAAGGCCATGGCGGCGGTGAGGGTGGCGCGGGTGAGGATGGCCAGGATCAAGAGGAGGCCCAGGGTGAACTCAATCCAGGGTATAGCCGAGGCGAATGCATGAACCATAGGGGCGGGGAGGAGCGCGGAGGACATCTGGGTGGTAATGCCCGCGGCAAAGGCGGGGACGCCGTGGTAGATGCGGGTCAATCCATGGCCGAGGAAGTTGACGCCGAGGATGAGGCGAAGCAGGGCATAGGCCCAGCGGCGTTCGGCGGTACGGAGAGCAGCGAGTTGTTCGGCGGCGCGAGCTTCGGGGGAGGATGAGGGGTCGCGTTGTTCTGCGAGGTATGGGGGCATGTTGGATTGGATGCTTGTGGGGGCGGCGGGGAGGTTAAGGCAGGTGCGGCCCATTCCTGGAGTGCGAGCGGCCCGGGGGGACAGGCGGGGGAGTTCCAAGGAAGATGCAGGTCCCCTTCGACGAGCTCAGGGCAGGCTCTCCACTTCGCTGCGCTCCGGTCGAGATGACAGAGTGCAGGGGTCAAGGGAGGTGAGTTCTGGCCGCTAGTCGATGACGCGGACGCCGCCGCGGCCGACGAGCTCTTCGATTCGGTCTATAAAGAGGCGGTCTGCGGCGACGAGGACATCCTGGGGCTCGAGGACGGCGCAGAACTCGCCGGGTTCTTCGAGGTCGAGCAGGAGCTTGCCCTTGCCGGGAGCTCCGAGGAAGATGGCGTGGAGTTTATCGAGCAGGGCGACGTCCGGATTGTGGAGCGGAACCTTGATGCGGAGGGATTCGGGGAGCTTGAGCTTAACATCTTCGAGCGCCTGGATGTGGGAGACGGCGAGCTTGGGGGCGGCGTCCTCCTCGCCCCGGAGAACGCCGCGGACGACAACGGGGACGTCGATCCTGAGGGACTCGGCGAGCTTTTCGTAGCACTGCGGGAAGGCGATGAGTTCGATCTTGCCGACGGTGTCCTCGAGGCAGGCCTGGGCGTACATCTCGCCGGAGCGCTTGGCCTTAGCGACCTTGAGGCCGGTGATGACGCCGGCGATGGAGATCTCGTTCTGGGGCTCCTGGTTTCCGCCGCGGCGGAAGACCTGGGGCTCGGGTTTCATCTCGCAGGCGGTGGTCGTGTCGACGACCTTGAGGTTGCGGAGCTTTTCGCGGTACTTGTCCAGGGGGTGGCCGGAAACGAAGAAGCCGAGAACGTCTTTTTCGTTTTGAAGGCGGGTGTGTTCGTCCCACTCGGGAGCTTTGGGAAGGGCTTCGTCGACGGTGGTCTCGATTGGGCCGTCGTCGAAGATGCCGAAGAGGCCGTGCTGTCCGGAGGCGGTGTCGCGTTGGGACTTCTGGGCGCGTTCCATGGCCCGATCGAGGGCGGCGGTGACTTGGGCGCGGTGGCCGAAACTGTCCATGGCTCCGGCTTTGATGAGGGACTCGAGGACGCGCTTGTTGAGGAGGCGGAGGTCGACCTTGTCGCAGAAGTCCCAGAGGCTGGCGAAGCCTTGCTTTCCTTCTCGCTGCAGAGCCTCGCGGGCGGCGATGATGGACTCGATGGCGTTGTGGCCGACGTTCTTAATGGCGGCAAGGCCGAAGCCGATGGCGGCACCGTTAGGAGTGAAGTTGGCGGCGGAGATCTGGACGTCCGGCGGGAGGACGTTGATATTGATTTCGCGGCACTCGGAGATGTACTTGACGACATTTTCGGGCTTGGAGGTTTCGCTGGTGAGGAGCGCGGCCATGAACTCGACCGGGAAGTGGGTCTTGAGCCAGGCGGTGTGGTAGGCGAGCAGGGCGTAGGCGGCGGAGTGCGACTTATTGAAGCCGTAGCCGGCGAACTGGGCCATAAGATCGAAGATCTTTCCGGCGACGTCCTTCGGATGCTTATTGGCGGCGGCTCCGGACATGAAGCGTTCGCGCTGCTTGCCCATCTCGTAGGCGTCTTTCTTGCCCATGGCCCGGCGGAGGAGGTCGGCCTCGCCGAGCGCGTATCCGGCGATGGAGGCGGCGATCTGCATCACCTGCTCCTGGTAGACCATGACGCCGAGGGTCTCCTGGAGGATGGCTTCCATCTCGGGCAGATCGTACTCGACGGCGCGGCGGCCCCATTTGCGTTCGATGAAGTCGTCGATCATCGACATGGGGCCAGGGCGGTAGAGAGCGTTGAGCGCGGTGAGATCTTCGACACGATTGGGCTTGTAGCGGCGGAGGACGTCGCGCATGCCGCCGGACTCGAACTGGAAGATGCCGGAGGTGAGGGCGCGGTGGAAGACCTGCTCATAGACGTCGGCGTCGTCGAGCGGGACCATGGCCATGTCGACGGTCTCGCTGCGGTTGTGTTGGATGAGCTTGAGGCAATCGTCGATGACGGTGAGGGTGGTGAGCCCAAGAAAGTCCATCTTGAGCAGGCCCATCTTTTCGACGGCCTTCATGTCGTAGGCGGTGACGATGGCCTCATCTTTGGTGCGCGTGACGGGAACAAGTTCGGTGAGCGGCTGGGGCGCGATGACCACACCAGCGGCGTGGACACCGGCTCCGCGGACGAGGCCTTCGAGACGGAGGGCGGCGTCGATGAGCTCTTTGATCTTGGGGTCTGAATCGTAGGCGGAGGAGAGCGGGTTCGAATCCTTGAGGGCCTGTGCGATGGTGATCCCGATCGTGGGTGGAATGAGTTTGGCGATGCGGTCGACTTCGCCGTAGGGCATGTCCAATGCCCGGCCGACGTCTTTGATGGCGGCTTTGGCGGCCATGGTGTTGAAGGTGATGATCTGCGCGACCTGGTCGGAGCCGTACTTCTGGCGGACGTACTCGATGACCTCGCCGCGGCGGTTCATGCAGAAGTCGATATCGATATCGGGCATGGAGACGCGTTCGGGGTTGAGGAAGCGTTCGAAGAGGAGCTCGTTCTGGAGCGGATCGATGTCCGTGATCTCCATGACGTAGGCGACGAGTGAACCGGCAGCGGAGCCGCGGCCGGGGCCGACGGGGATGTTCTGCTCGCGGGCGTAGCGGATGAAGTCCCAGACGATCATGAAGTAGCCAGGGAACTTCATGGCCTTGATGCACTCGAGCTCGCGATCGAGGCGGGCGTGGTAGTCGGGGATGGTCTTCTTGAGCAGGCCGCGGTCGCGGAGATGGGCGACGGCGGTGTCGAGACGTTTGCGGAGGCCTTCGCGGCAGACCTTCTCGAAGTAGCTATCGAGGGTCTCGCCCTCGGGGACGATGAAGTCCGGGAAGGGGTCGCTGACCTTGGACATCTTGAGGTTGCAGCGGTCGATGAATTGCATCGTCCGGGTGCAGACCTCTTCATGTCCTGCGAACGTCCGGTGCATCTCTTCGGCGCTCTTGAGGTAGAACTCCTGGGTGTCGAACTTGAAGCGCTTGGGGTCGTTCATGCTGCCGGCGGTCTGGACGCAGAGCAGGATCTCGTGGGCGCGGCTGTCGTCGGCGGCGACGTAGTGGGAGTCGTTGGTGGCGATGAGCGGGATGTCCAGTTCGCGTTCGAGTTGAAAGAGCTGGTCGCAGACTTTTCGGTCGGGTTCGAGGCCGTGGTCCTGAATTTCGAGGAAGAAATTCCTTTTGCCGAATATCTCGGAGAACTGGCCGGCGGTGCGTTTGGCCTCGTCGTAGTTGCCTGCCATGAGGTGCTGGTTGAGCTCGCCGGCGAGGCAGCCGGAGAAGCCGATGAGGCCTTCGGTGTGACGGGCGAGGAACTCTTTCGAGACGCGGGGTTTGCGGTAGAAGCCGTGGAGGGCGGCTTCCGAGGTGAGGCGGATGAGGTTGCGGTAGCCGGTTTCGTTTTCGGCGAGGACGAGGAAGTGGTTGTAGCCGTCGGAGAGGGTGCGATGGTCGTCGGTTTTCGAGAGGTAGAGTTCGCAGCCGAGGATGGGTTTGAGGCCCTTTTTCTGCATGGCGTCGAAGAAGTGGACGGCGCCGTAGATGTTGCCATGGTCGGTCATGGCGGCGGCGGTCTGGCCGATTTTGGCGAGGTGGGCGGCCAGGTTGTCGACGTCGCAGGCGCCATCGAGGAGGGAGTAGTCGGTGTGGAGATGGAGGTGCGTGAACTCGGCTGCCATTCTCTTAATGGTAGCCCTGTGCGGAGAGGAAAAGGAGGGACGGAATTGCGGTGAGGCGCAGAACAAAAGATCAGGGAAGGAAGGGGGAGTGGGGAAAGCCGCGCAGGCGCAGGCGCCAGCAGCCGAGGGCCTCGTTGGTGTAGATGATGAGTATTTTGGATTCCTTGTACTCGCGAGGCCAGAGAGCGGGGTGGGTTCGCCACGCGAGGTTGTTGTACCGGGCGAGAATGAGGCTGGTGCGCGGCAGGTGGCTGGGCGAGCTAACGACCTCAGCGCTGCTCCAGCCATGATCGAGCATGATGCGGCGGCTGTAGAAGATGTTCTGAACAGTGTTCTGCGCGCGATCCTCTTCGAGGATGGCCGCGGCGGGGATGCCTTGCGACTGAGCCAGGAGGGCCATCGCGTGGGCCTCGACGAAGTGGTTGTGGGCGGGGCCACCGGTCATGATGACGTGCGGGGCGATCCCGGCTCTGTACTCGCGCACAGCCTCGATCACGCGCTCACGTTGTTCGGGAGACGGGGTGCCGTCGGGAAGTGTGGGCGTGCCGAGGACGATAAGTGTATCGAAGTGCGGCTGGGTGGTGTCGCGGGAGGGGATGGTCTCGTAATTGACGAGTATGGCAGCAATGAAGAAGAGCGGGAGACAAAGGATGAAGAAGAGGACAAGGCGGAGGCGGGAGGTGCGGGGCGGGCCAGGCATCAATGGGTCTCGATCCTTGCGGTCTCGATCCTTGCGGACGTGAGTTCATCGCCGTTGATGAGGGATGTGGCGAGATCGACGTAGAGGTCGACGGCTTCGAGGAGTTCCTTCTTTGCGATCTTTTCGTCGGGGGTGTGGGCGACGTGGATGGAGCCGGGGCCGAGGAGGAAGGGTTCGCCCCAGGCGGTGAGGGAGGGGATGTCGGAGGTGAACTTGGCGATCATGGTGGGGAGGGCGGCGCCGCCCCCTCGCATACGGACTGGTCTCATACGAACGAAGGGGAGGTCGAGCGAGAAGTGGACGTCGGCGCGGCCGGCTACGACATCGAGGATTTGCCGGCGGGTGTCTTCGGAGGGGCCGACGAGACGGATGAGGAGGTGGGCTTCGGCGTGGTCGGCGACGACGTTGGGCGCGCGGCCGCCATGCAGGAGGCCGATGTTGAGGGTGGAATGACCGTCTTCGCCGAGGGTGGGCTCGAAGGGCAGAGGCATGGCGAGGAGGTCGTGGAGGGCCTGGATGAGCTTGTCGATGGCTGAGTCGCCGAGCTCGGGGTAGGCGGAGTGGGCCATGCGGCCGTGGGCGTGGAGCTCGACGCGGAGGGCGCCTTTGGAGGCGAGGGCGAGGCGGTTATTGGTGGGCTCGCCGTTGATGAGGAAGCGTGAGCCTTTGGGGTGGAGGTTGGCGACGGCGGCGCCGGCTGAGTCGCGTTCTTCGCCGACGACGAAGAGCAAGCCTACGTTGACGCCGGACGAGCGGAGGCGGCTGGCGGCGGCGATCTGCGCGGCGATGATGCCCTTGGCATCGCAGGCTCCGCGGCCGTAGAGGAACTCGGCGTCTTCACGGAGGCCGAAGAAGGGGGGAACGGTGTCCATATGGGTGGATAGGACGGCATCCGGGGTGATGCCGGGGAGGGCGGCGTAGAGGTTGAAGCGGGCTTCGGAATCGGTAGGGACGCCGGGAGCGGTGGCTTTGTCTGGTGTGTCGACCGGGGTGCGTTCGACGGTGTAACCCTCCGTTTCGAGGAACTCGTGGAGGAAGGCGCCGATCCGTGCCTCGTGGAAGGTGGTGGACTCAATACTGACAAGTTGCCGGGTGAGGTCGATGGGATCGACGGACATGGGAAAAGGATACGTGAGCGATTGGCGACCGACGGCGGTTGGGTTGCGAGTTCCGTCCAGCGGATTTGAGGTTTCCGGCGCGTTGGATTTCCCCTTCGACTCGCTGCGCTTCGCTCAGGGTTCGGTCGAGATGATGGCGGAAGAGGGATGCGTGGCTCGCAAGAGAATTGAGGGGCCCTGCGGTAGGTCTCGATAGACTGGGGTATGGCATTTGAAGCGGGTCGGGGTTCTGGTGTAGGAGCGATGGGGCGATCGCTAGGGCGATCACAGGTGCGAGCGATCGAGGATATGCGGGGGCCTGCGGGACGGCTGGAGGCGGTGCTGAATACGGGAGCAGAGGATGCGCCGTTTGCGGCGCTGGTGTGTCATCCGCACCCGCCGAGCGGGGGGACGATGCATAACAAGGTGGTGTATCACGCGATGAAGGCGTTCAGCGGCTTTGGGCTGCCGGTGGTGCGGTTCAACTTTCGTGGCGCGGGGCTGAGCGAGGGACGCTTCGATGAGGGACATGGCGAGCGGGATGATGTGCGGGCGGCGCTGGACTGGATGGAGCGGACGCTGGGGCGGCCGATCCTGTTTGCGGGGTTTTCGTTTGGATCGTATGTGGGGCTGCGGGCCTGCTGCGGGGACGGACCGGGTGAAGGGGCGGGTGGGGCTGGGACTGCCGGTCCGGGCGGCTGGGCGGGACTACACGTACCGCTTCCTCGAGGAGTGTGGAGGGCCGCGGTTGTTTATCAGCGGGGACCACGATGAGTTCAGTCCGCGGGAGGTGCTCGATCGGGTGTTCGAGGGTCTGCCGGAGCCGAAGCGGCTGGTGTGGGTTGAGGGCGCGGACCACTTCTTTCAGGGCGTGCCGGGATCGCCGGAGCCAAAGCTCGGCGTGATGCAGGAGGCGATCCGGAGGTGGCTGCGGGAGGGCCTGGGGCTGGGGAAATCGTAGAAGCAGGTTCATTCGCTTCGCTCAGAATGGAAGAAGGAAGGGCGAGGCTGACGGAGCTGCGTGGTGGAGGTGGAATTGGCGCTGGAGAGGACGATCTCGGAGGGGCTTCTGAGGAACTCGAGCATGGCGTGGTTGCAGGCGGTGGGCATCTCCTCGAAGGGGATGTGGCCGACGCCAGGGAGGATGATGAGGCTGGAGTGGAGTAGAACGCGCTGCAGCTGGCGGGCGGATTCGAGGCCGACGGCGCGGTCCTGATCGCCCCAGATCAGAAGGGTCGGCTTGCCCGCGATGGAGGGGAGGGCGGAGCGGAGGCGGTCCATGTCGGAGGTCCAGCGGCGAATGACCTGGAGGACATGGTCGACGGTTCCGCAGACTTCGAGACCGGCGGTGTAGCCCTCGAGCGTGCCGGGGGCGACGCGGGCCGGATCGCCGTACAGGCGGCCGAGGGCGATGGCCTTGGTCCAGCGAGGAAGGACTGGTATGGTGCTGGCGAAGAGGTGTCCGACACGACTTTGATAGAAGCCGATGAGCTGGCGGCCGAGATCACAAAATGGGTTAGCCGGGGCGAAGAGGATGAGGCGGGCGACGCGGCGGGGATGACGGGCTGCTAGGGTGAGCGCGACCGCGCCGCCATGCGAGTGGCCGGCGATGTCGGCCTCGGCTAGACCGAGCGCGTCCATGAAAGCGGCGACTCGGTCCGCCGTGGCTTCGAGACCTGCATCGAGGCCGGGCACGCGGTCGGACTTGCCCATGTTGAGCAGGTCCGGGACGTACACTGTCGCGGAATGGGCTAGGGCGTCGATGTTCAGGCGCCAGTTATGGAGGGAGCCGACGAGACCATGAAGCAGGATTAGTGGAGGTCCACTGCCGGCGCGAAGGAAATGCATACGGGGTCCCCCGACGAGGACGTCGACTTCCTCCACGTTGACTGACTGCGTCTGCATCACTACTCCAGGCCGGATCACCATTCCAGAGCGATGGTCTCGGCGGCGATCCTTTACACCCTTTCCGTTCGCCAAAGACGCGAACAGGGCGATGGGCCGATGTTACAGGACAGTGAATCGAGCGAGGTGGCTATCCGGCGGCTGCGACGAGCATGGCGTCGTGGGCCGCTGTCTGGGGAGCGGTGAGCAGGTCTGCCAGGAGGTCGACCGCCGTATCGATGTGGGTGCGGTCGATGACCAGCGGCGGGAGGAAACGGACGACATTGCCCTGAACGCAGTTGAGCAGAACTCCAAGGCTGAGAGCCGCCTCGCAGATGGGGCGGGCCGGGACGGTAAGTTCGAGTCCCTGCAGGAGGCCGGCGCCGCGGGCCTCGACGGCGACATCGAGCTCCCGGACGAGCTGCTGGAGGCGCTGTTTGAGGTAAGCGCCGGTCTCGGTCACGCGATCGAGGATGCGCTCGTCTTCCATGACGGACAGGAACTCGAGGCCGAGCCTGCAGGCGAGCGGGCCGCCGCCAAGGGTGCTTCCGTGCCGGGCCATGCCAAAGGCGTGGAAGAGATCCTCGGTGACGAGAATGGCGCTGAGCGGAAGACCGCCGCCGAGGGGTTTGCCCAGAATGAGGATGTCGGGCCGAACGCCGCTTGGCTCCGAGGCGAACCAGCTTCCGGTGCGTCCGAGGCCGCTCTGGATCTCGTCGAAGATGAGGAGGGCGCCGTGGCGGGTGGCGAGGCGGCGAGCCTCGCGCAGGAAGGCCGGGCTGCACTCGTACACGCCGCCCTCCCCCAGAACGGGTTCGAGGAGGATGGCGCAGGTGTCCGAGCCGACCGCCGCTTCGAGCTGAGCGAGGTCATTGCGGTCGATAAAGCTGACACCTGGCAGACCGGGCCCGAAGTCTGCCTGGTACTTCTGCTGGCCGGTGACAGAGAGCGAGCCGAAGGTGCGGCCGTGGTAGGACGAGCGCAGGGCGACAATGCCGTGCTTTCCGGTAGAGTAGTTTCGTGCGCCGAAGCTGCGGGCAAGCTTGAGCGCACCTTCGACGGCCTCGGATCCACCGGTTGAAAAGAAGGCTCCCGACATACCGGCCATCTGGCAGAGCCGCTCCGCCAGATGGCTTGGGTGGGGGTTGCTGTAAAGGGGCGAGAGGTGGAGGAGCCGGACGGCCTGACCGGTGAGTGCGGCGAGCATCCGGGGATGGGCGTGACCGAGGGCGTTGACGCCCAGGCCGGCCATCATATCGAGGTAGCGGTTGCCGTCGAGATCGAAGAGGAAGGCGCCTTCGCCCCGTTCCAGGACGACGGGGTAGCGGGCGTAGACGGGGAGCATGCAGCCGGCGTCGCGCCGGAGGATTGCGTCGGCGGCCGGGCTGGCGATCACATGGGGGTGAAGCTGGTCCATGTCTTTAAGTTCACAGGACGCGGCGGGATCGGTCAAGGAAAAGCCTAGGGGGAACCACGCGGGGTGACTGAGCGTATTGAAGGGGAATCGGATGAACGGATTGCAAATGACCTATGATTTTTTGTAGTATTCTTCGGCCTCCGCGCGAGCCTGGGACTCCCGCCTCATGCCGAGGCGGCACTTTGCGAGTATTTGCTTTGGCCACAAATCTGCTTAGAAGTCGGCAGGGATGACAAACGCATTCCAGAACCGAGTGATCGCGATTACGCTCGCCCTGCTGACCCTGGGTGCGTGCTTGCTTGCAGGGTTCAATCTCCGGAGCGAAGGACGCTACGACGTTCCGACGGACGGCACCTGGTGGGTGGAGTCGCCGGGCGGCGGTCTGCGCGCGGAGCGGGTTCCGGCCGGGTCACCCGCGGACCGGGCCGGTGTGCGGACCGGCGATGAGGTGATCGCGATCAATGACCGGCCGGCGCCGAGGCTGGCTCCTTTTGTGCGCGAGCAGTTTCGCAGCGGCATCTGGTCCCATGCAACGTATCTGATTCAGCGGCCAGCGGCGGCAGCCGGGCGACCCCCGACCCGGCTCGATATCCAGGTGATCCTGGAGCAGGCGGACCGCTCCATCAACCAGGGGCTGCGGTTTATTGCGATGGTGTACCTCAGCATCGGGATCTATGTGCTGTTTCGGAGGTGGACGGCTCCCAAGGCGACTCACTTCTATGTGTTCTGTCTGGCTTCGTTCGTTCTGTACACATTCAAATACACCGGCGAGCTCGATCTCTTCGACCGGATCATCTACTGGGGAAATCTGGGTGCGGCAGCTTTACAGCCGGCGCTGTTTCTTCACTTTGCCGTGAGCTTCTCAAACGCCCTGAACGCGCCTCGAAGGCGCCGCATCGGACGCGCGATCGCGACGTTGGGCCTTTATCTTCCGGGCGCGTTTCTGGTCGGACTGCAGATCTGGGCGATCCGCTTCTGGTCGGCGACAGAGCTGCTGAATCACCGGCTGAACCAGATCGGGGTGGGGTACCTGGCGTTGTATTACGTGATCGCGGCGGTTATCTTCCGGTCGCGCTACAGCCGGACGAGCTCCGCGTTGGAGCGTCAGCAGCTGAAGTGGCTTTCGCGTGGAACGCTGCTGGCGGTGCTCCCGTTTACGTTGATGTACGCGATCCCGTACATGGCGGATTGGGCTGTGCCGAGCCTGCTGGCAAAGGTTGCCGGATTTTCGCTGGTGTTTGTGCCGCTGACGTTCAGCTGGGCGATCGTGCGGTACCGGCTGATGGATGTCGATCTGATCTTCAAGCGCGGGGTTACTTACACGCTGGCCACGGCGGCGCTGGTGGGCGTGTACTTCCTGATTCTGGCCATAGCGGCGGAGATCGTGCACACGCGTCTGCCGAACCTGCGGGTGTGGGGCCTGGTTGCGGCCGTCACGCTGACCGGGCTGGTCTTCGATCCGCTGAAGCGGACGATTCAGGGGAGGGTCGACCGCGTCTTCGATCAGAAGCGATTCGACTACCGCGAGACCCTGGTCGATTTCGGACGTGGCCTGAACGCGCAGACGGATCTGCGCACGCTGGTGGACGCGATCGTGAAGCGCCTGCCGCAGACGCTGCTGATTACGCGGGTTGCGGTCTTTCTGGCTGACGACCAGAGTCCGGGGCTGGCAACGCAGACTTCGGCACTGGTTCCACAAAGTTCACCGCTGGACCAGCAGAGTTCAGGAACGGAACAGCAGAGCTCCGGGCTGGCCCGGCAGTTCCACCTGGCGGCATCGCATGGGCTAACGAACCTCCAGGCGAATGATTTGCAGGCGCTGGATCTGCGATTTCTGGCCTTCGATCATCCCGGAGCCAACAACCACATTTTCTTCGAGTCTCCGCAGCAGGTTCTGCGTCTTCCGGAGCTGCAGCGGCAGAGCGCGGCGCGACTGGATCTGAACTATTACCTGCCGTGCCGGGCGGCGAACCGCGAGCAGGCGGGAACACGGACGGTGGCGGTACTGGGTTTTGGGAGGACGGAGCATGGCGACTTTCTGTCGAGCGAGGATGTGGAGTTGCTGGAATCGTTGTCGAATTACATCGGGATCGCGATTCAGAATGCGCAGCTGTACCAGAGGCTGGAGCAGAAGATCTCCGAGTTCGAACGGCTGAAGAACTTTCACGAGAACATTCTCGAGTCGATCAATGTGGGAGTCTTCGCGGTCGACCTCGAAGACAATATCGAGAGCTGGAATCAGCAGATGGAAGCGATGTTCGGTCTTGAGCGGGCCGATGCGATCCGGCAGCCGCTGAGCACGCTCTTCCCGGCCGATTTCGTGGCGAAGTTCGACAGTGTGCGCGGGGAGTACGGGACGCACACCCTTTACAAGTTTCGCCTGAGCCTGCCGAATGGCGAGCCGCGGACGGCGAATATCGCCATCGCGCCGCTGCTGACGCGCGACCTGGAGGTGGTCGGCCGCATCCTGCTGGTGGACGACATCACCGACCGGACGGAGCTCGAGGAGCAACTGACCCAAGCAGAGAAGCTGTCGTCGATCGGCCTGCTGGCGGCGGGGGTGGCGCACGAGGTGAATACACCTCTGGCGGTCATATCGAGCTACACGCAGATGCTGACGAAGCAGATGAGCGCGGACAAGCGAGTGGCTCCGCTGCTCGAGAAGATTACGCAGCAGAGCTTTCGCGCGTCCGAGATTGTGAATGGGCTGCTGAACTTCTCGCGCACGGGCAGCACCGACTTCGCCGGGATCGATCTGAACGGCCTGATCCGGGATACGGTGACCTTGATCGATCACCAGCTGAAGACCGCGGGAATCCACGTCAATCTTGAGCTCGATCCCAACCTGGCGATGATCCACGGCAACCAGGGCAAGCTGCAGCAGGTGCTTCTGAACCTGTTGTTGAACGCGAAGGATTCGATGTTCCACATCCTTGACGCCCGGATGCGTATCTCGACGGAGACGGTGAAGGAGCGCGTGGTGGTGCAGATCCAGGACTCCGGGAGCGGGATCAAGCAGGAGCATCTGCACCGGATCTACGATCCTTTTTTCACGACCAAGACGAAGCCCCAGGAGGGCGGCCATAAGGGAACGGGGTTGGGACTGGCGGTAAGCTACGGCATCGTCCAGGAGCATGGGGGAAAGATTTTCGTCGAGAGCGAGATGGGTATCGGAACCACGTTTCTGCTCGATTTTCCAGCGATAAGCGATCGGCCCGGGGTTCATCCGGGCAAACGTGCCGACAGCACGCGGCAGGGCGAGAGGGCAAAGATCCATGCATGAGACGACAGCTCTAGCCGAGGCCAACGGAGCGACCTCGATCGACGCGGCACGTGGTGGGCCGAGGATTCTGATTATTGATGACGAGGCCGCCATTCGCGAGTCGCTCGAAGCGCTGCTGACGCTTGAGGGCTTCACCGTGTTTCTGGCGCCCGATGGCAGCGCCGGGCTCGATCTGCTCTCGCGCAACGAGTACGATCTGCTGCTGCTGGACCTGGCTCTGCCGGGGGAGAGCGGTATCGATCTGCTGCCGCGCATCCTCGAGATGCACCCGCAGCTTCCGGTCATCATGATTACGGCGTTCGGAACGGTGGGGAACGTGGTGGACGCGATTCGGGCTGGCGCAAAGAATTTCATCCAGAAGCCGTGGGATAACGAAAAACTGTTGGCCGACATCCGCACGGCCGTGGCGAGATACAGGGCCGAGGCTGAGGTGGTGCAGCTGAAGCGGGTGCTGAAGCAGAGGTACAACTTTGAGAACATCATCGGCAAGAGCGAGCCGATGCTGCGACTGTTCGACGTCGTGGCCCAGGTGGCGCCGAGCCGATCGACGGTGCTGCTGCAGGGCGAGAGCGGGACGGGCAAGGAGCTGATTGCGAAGGCGCTGCATGCGAACTCGCCGCGGCGCGATAAGCCGTTTGTTCCGGTGAATACGGGCGCGGTCCCGTCCGATCTGCTGGAGTCGACGCTCTTCGGGCATGTGCGCGGGGCGTTCACCTCGGCGGTGAGCTCGAAGAAGGGTCTGTTCGAGATCGCCAATGGGGGTACGCTGTTTCTGGATGAGATCGGCACGATGGGCATGGATATGCAGGCGAAGATCCTGCGGGTGCTGCAGGACCGGCGCTTCATGCAGCTCGGCGGCGTGACCGAGATGCAGGTGGATGTGCGGATCGTCGCGGCAACCAATGTGAACTTGCAGAACGCGGTTCGCGAGGGGCGGTTTCGGGAGGATCTGTTCTACCGGCTCAACGTAATCTCGCTCGATCTGCCTCCCCTGCGCGCGCGACGGGGCGATATTCCTCTGCTTGCAACCCACTTCCTGAAGTTTTATGCCGAAGAGAATGGAACCGCGGAGCGGGTGCTCTCGCCCGAGGCGCTGCGGGTGCTGATGGAGTATGAGTGGCCGGGCAATGTACGCGAGCTGGAGAATGCGATGGAGCGGGGGGTGGTGCTGTCGACCTCGCGCGTGATCGCGCCGGACCTGCTGCCCTCGCAGCTGAAGGGCAGCAGCTATACGTCGGCGGCGCTCGAGCACCGGCCGGACGCTTCCCTGTTCGACCTCATGGAGGAGATCGAGCGGCGCATCATCGCGGACCGGCTGGAGCGGTGCCATTGGAATCAGACGGAGGCGTCGGAGTATTTCAAGATTCCGCTTTCCACGCTGAACCAGAAGATCAAGCGGCTCAACGTCGAGGTCAAGAAGCGCACGCGTGACTGACGGCTCAGGCCCCTGGGTCCGGCCTGGGCTGGATGACGATTTTCATCGACCCGGGCTGTGGGTGGGAGGCGAGATCGATGGCGGCGACGGCCTCCTCGATTGTGAAGCGGTGGGAGATGAGCCGGGTGAGATAGAAGCCGTTCCGGTAGCCGTCGAAGACTAGCTTTGCGACCTCATCCTGGATGGCGACCGAGGCGCTGTATGAGCCCATCAGCGTCTTTTCGTCCATGCAGACGGCGGCGGGGTCGAAGGGGGCCTCCCCGTGCTGGGTGGAGGCAAAGAGCATGACGCGGCCGCCGGGGCGGATTGCGTCCATGGCCGTCTGGATGAGGGCGTTGCCGCCCACGGCGACCAGGGCGACATCGGCTCCCCGGCCGGAGGTGGCGGCGTGTGCCGCAGCGACCACGTCACCGCGGGCATCGAGCGGGTGCGTGAGGCCGAAGCCGGCAGCGATGCGGTGACGCTCGGGGTAGAGATCGCTGGTGAGGACGGTGGCTCCGGATCGCCCGGCCAACGCGGCGAGGAGGATGCCGATCGGCCCCTGGCCAATGACGAGGGCGGTCTCGTCGGGCTGGAGGTTGAGCAGGCGAACGGCCTTGAAGCAGGTGTTGACGGGCTCCAGAAAGGCGGCCTGCTCGAAGGGGATGCCGTCGGGAATTCTGATGACGCCGCGGCGAACGATCCAGTCCATGACGCGGATGTATTCGGCGAATCCGCCGCCTGAGGGCTCCCCGGCACCCGCGGTACAGCCTACCTTTTTGTAGACCTCGCACTGCGCGAAGGTCTGTTTGCGGCAGAAGAAGCACTCGCCGCAGGGGATGTGGTGGTAGGCCATGACGCGGTCGCCGACCTGGAAATCGGTGACGCCCTCGCCGACCCTGGCGACGGTGCCGGCCATCTCGTGGCCGAAGACGCGGGGGGCCGAGTGCGAGCCGGTGTGGATCTTCTTGAGGTCGGTGCCGCAGATGCCGCAGGTGTCGATTTTGAGGAGGAGCTCGCCGGGGCCGATCCTGGGGACGGGGATGGTCTCGATGCGGATGTCGTCGATGCCGCGGTAGACGGCGGCTCGCATGGTGGCGGGAAGGGGTACACCCTCCTCCCCTGGGTGGCTCTGGCTAAAGTCTCTCGTTCCAGCAGATACGGTGTGGACAGGCTTCAAAGTATTCATTCGGGAACCTTACGGCAAAGTCGACATTCGAAACAGCTTAGAGGAACCTGGCCGGGCAGCGTTGCTTTGCGCCCAGAAGGTGCTCCACTTCCCATTTTAGCGGTGAGGGTGAGCGAAGTGCGCCACCCGGGGGCGGACGAGGATGTTGTTGAGATGGACCGGCTTAGGCTGTTGCTCGGAAGACAACGCCCTTGACATGCGCTGGAATGCAGGCGTGTTGGGGAGTTATGAGGTCTCCCGGGTCACGCGCTTGACGATCAGCTGGTGGACGGCGGACGTAAGGTTTTGAAGGGCGGACTTGCTGTTGCGACCGAGCCTGGCCGCGGCGCGCCACTGCCCCGGCCGGAGCAGGGTGTGGAGAGCGAAGGCAGAGGTGCGGAAGTGGCCATGGACGTCCGTGAAAGTCGAAAGGGCGGTGAGGTCGACGTCGTGCTCGTCGGAGATGGCTTTGAGGGTGCCGAAGGGGATGCCGTGGGCGCGGGCGAGCCGGGCGACGGTGGCGGCTTCCATGTCGACGGCGGCAGCGTTGTAGGTCGCCCGGAGGCGGCGCTTTTCTGCAATGCCTGCGATCTGAGTCGAACTGACGAGGACGCCGGGAGCCGCTACTTCGAAGGCTGCATCGGTCGGAAAGCGCTCTCCGGATCTGCTGTCGATGACGAGCGAGGCCTCGATCACGTCGCCGGGGTTGAGAGAGGGATCGCAGGCTCCGGCGAAGCCGACGCTCAGGAGGGTTGCGATCGGACCGTGTGCGAGGACGGCGGCTACGGCGAGCGAAACGCGTTCGGCTCCCATGCCGGCAGTCGCGAGAACCATGGGGCAGGAGCCATCCTTCATCGATGCTGTCTGCAGGAGGAGGCCTTTGCTCTCGTCTCTTCTGCTCCCGGTTTTACGGACGACAGCGCCGAGATCGCGTGCGAGCAGGTCCAGTTCCCGGGGCAGAGCGGCGATGATTGCCAAGGCGCCGCCGCTCGCACCGGGGGGGGTATTGGGGCTCATACGGCTGGATTTTCGAGAGCTGGGGGAGGGGGGGCGTAGCCATTGGCGAGGAACCAGTCGATGGCGGCGCGGAGAGCTTGGTAGACGGGGCGGACTTCAAAGCCGAGGTCGCGTTCGGCCTTGGCGGAGCTGGCGAACATCATCTTCCGTCCCATGCGGACGGCCTCGACGGTGGCGCGCGGTTCCTTGCCACGAAGTTTGCCGGTGATGGCTTCGTCGAAGAAGGCGAAGGCCATGGCGACGGCATGGGGGACGCGGAGGCTGGGCGAGGGGAGGCCGGTGATGGCGGACATGCGGTCGAGGATCTGCTTGAGGGTGAGGTTTTCGCCGCCAAGGATGTAGCGCTCGCCGGGTGCGCCGCGGGTGAGGGCGACGAGGTGCATGCGGGCGACTTCGGCGACGTCCACGAGGTTGAGGCCGGTGTCGACGTAGGCGGGAAACCTCCTATTGAGGAAGTCGACGATGATGCGGCCAGTGGGGGTGGGCTTGCGGTCGCCGGGGCCGATAGGCGTGGTGGGGTTGAGGATCATCACGTGCTGGCCGACGCGGGCGGCTTCGATGGCGACCTGCTCGGCGAGGAACTTGGAGCGTTTGTAGTGGCCGATCATATCGGCAAGGGCGACGGGAGTGTCTTCGTTGACGATGGCGCCGTCGGTTTGGAAGCGCATGGTGGCGACGGAAGAGGTGTAGACGACCTTGGGGATGCCTGCTTCGCGGGCGAGGCGGAGGAGCGAGCGGGTGCCTTCGACGTTGGCCTTGTACATGGCGTCGGGGTCGGGGACCCAGAGGCGGTAGTCGGCGGCGACGTGGACGAGGGCGTCGCAGCCGGTGAGTGCTGACGCAAAGGCTTGGGGGTTGCGGAGATCGCCGGTGATCTGTTCCGTGTCGGCGGGGAGGTTGGAGAGGGCGGCGAGGTTCGAGGTGCGGCGGGTGAGGAGGCGGAGTTTTGCGCCCTGGGCGGCGTAGGACTGGGCGATGTGGGAGCCGACGAAGCCGGTGGCTCCGGTGAGAAAGACGATCATGCGCCGAGCCAGTGGAGTTGGACGGCAGAGACGCTGCTGATTCTCAACATCTCGGGATCGCCCGTGACCAGCTGGGCGTTCCGATGAAGCGCGAGCGCCGCCGCAAAGCAGTCGGCATAGGAGGCGGAGACGACAGCTTTAGTCCGGGACGCTTCTTCCACATGGCTGTGGTCGACGGCGACTGTTTCGATGGGAAGAGCTTCGATATCGGCGAGCACCCGGCTGGCCTCTTGCGGGGAGAACTTCCGCCAGTACGAGTACAGGACCTCACCGTAGTTGATGTCGCTGATGAGCAGCCGTGCCTTGCCCTGAATCGCGAGTGCCAAGAGCTGATCGATGGCTGCCGTTGATGGCTCGCGATTCTGTATTAACTCCATGATGGGCCAGGAATCAAGTACGTAGACTTTAGAGCTATCGTGCATTTCCGCGCATCAGAGCAGCGTCCAGATCGTTCTCCCGCTGGCGCTCCTTGTCCATCTCGTCGGTCAGGCGTACATCGAGATGGGCCAGAGCTCCGCGCAGTCTGCGCCAGTCACCTTTCGGCTTGTGGGGGTCGAGTGTGGGTTCGGCGTCAGCAACTGGGACGAGCTCGAGTCTTGCTCCCTTTTGGAAGCGGGGGTCGTGCTGGAGGTTCTCAGGGATTTCGATGATGCCGTCGCCGACGACGACGATAGGATGTACGGCCATGTGGCACCTCGCGGCTTCTAGTCTAGCTTTTCAGGGGCGATCTGGATGTTCTTTTCGCTGGCGGCTTTCTTTTCCCCAGTATTTTTCACCCAGGCCTCGAAGGTCTTGCCGGAAGTCATTCACAGCGCGACTGGAGAGACCGGGCATGCCCCGCGATCGAGGGAGTTGTTCCGCTGCATGCGCGGCGAAACGGCACGCAGCACCAGCGTGCGATGCTCGGCGTCAACGATGAGACGGAAGTCTGTACCCGGTCCGATGCCGAGGTTTGTCATGATGTCCTCCGGGAGAGAGATGCAGCCGCAGGTCTGGACTTTGATCTCGATATCAGCCATCCGTCAGTCTAGCTTCTCGGGGACGATCTGGATGTTCTTTTCGCCGGCGGCTTTCTTTTCCCAGTATTTCTTGACCCAGGCGTCGAAGGTCTTGCCGGCGGCGGTATCGCGGCCGGTGAAGGCGATGGCGGCGATGGCGGCGTAGGGGATCGAGAGTTTGGTCTTGGCGTTGGCTGGGCTGGCGGAGGGGATGATGCGGACGACGGAGTCGGCGAGGGTGGGGCCGGTGCGGCGGTCGAAGATGTAGCCCTCGACCTTGGAGGCATCCTTTAGGGTAAGAGTGACGTCGCCGCGGTAGTCGAAGGCTTTTTCCAGGGCTTCGTTGATCTCGGCGGGGGTGGCGAGCGGCGGGATCCAGCCTTCGAGGTTTTCTCGCTCGCGGCCGGCGGCGATCTCGAGGTCGTTGGGGTTGTGGTCGTGGAGCTGCTCGAGTTTCAGGTGTTCCTGCTGATCGGTGGGCATGGGTTACTTAGTCTCCGGAGATGCTTTGCAGTTCGGAGGCGTGCTGTGCGGCGGGCGCTGGAGCGATGGTCTGGACGAGCGGGGCGTGGGGTGCGGGCTTCCACTCATTGAGGAGCTTCTGGGCGCCGGAGTCGTCGTAGCGCTTGAACATGGCGGCGGCGGTCGAGAGCAGCCCCCTGAGGGAGCCGAAGGTGAAGTTGACGCCCGAAGCCTCGTAGCCGGAGTGGACCATGCAATTGGCGCAGCGCGGGTTGCCGCTTTCGGTGCCGTAGTTGGACCATTCGGTGGCGTCCATGAGCTCCTGGAAGGTGTCGGCGTAGCCATCCTGGAGGAGGTAGCAGGGCTTCTGCCAGCCAAAGATGGAGAAGGTGGGCATGCCCCAGGGGGTGCAGGTGAGCTCGCGTTTGCCCATCAGGTATTCCATGTAGATGGGTGAGGCGTTGAAGGCCCAGGAGGACTTGCGGTTGGAGAGGATGGAGCGAAACATGCGCTTGGACTTGGCTTTGCCGAGGAAGTGCTTCTGGTCGGGAGCCTTGTCATAGGTGTAGCCCGGCGCGACCATCATGCTCTCGACGCCGGCGTTCATGAGTTCGTCGAAGTGGGCGCGGACGCTGTTGGGGTCGGCGCCGTCGAAGAGGGTGGTGTTGGTGGTGACACGGAAGCCGGCGGCAACGGCAGCGCGGACGCCTTCCATGGCGATATCGTGTCCGCCCTCTCGGCACACGGAGAAGTCATGGTGTTCTTTCTGGCCGTCGACGTGGACGGAGAAGGAGAGGTATTTCGACGGCTTGAAAAGGTGAAGCTTTTCTTTGAGGAGAAGCGCGTTGGTACACATGTACACGTACTTCTTGCGCGCCACCAGGCCGGCGACGATCTCGGGCATCCGGGGGTGAAGGAGGGGCTCGCCGCCGGGGATGGCGACCATGGGCGTGCCGCAATCGTCGACAGCGCGGAAGCATTCCTCGGGGGAGAGCTCGGCCTTGAGGATGTGGGCCGGGTACTGGATCTTGCCGCAACCGGCGCAGGCCAGGTTGCAGCGAAAGAGGGGCTCCAGCATGAGGACGAGCGGGTAGCGTTTGCGGCCGCTGAGCTTCTGTTTCAAGACGTAGGTTGCGACTGTCCAGGCCTGGGAGACGGGTACGGCCATCCGGTGTTTCCTCCGAAATGCTCAGTCCGAAGACTGGTTGATGGGAGACGGTGATGTTCAGGCCGCCTCTTCGCGCTCCATGGCGAGTTTGTAGGTCGTCAGGGCAAGCAGCGGGAAGTACTGCTTGTACAGGTGATACCCAAGGTAAAAGACGCGCGGGAAGCCGGTTCCGGTGTAATAACTTTCGCCGTTCCGGCCCGGGACGAGCTCATCCCAGCTGCCATCCCCGTGCTGGCGGTCGATCAGCCAGCGAATCCCTTTGGCGACGGAGTCCGAGCGGGTATCTCCGGCCGCCAGCAGGCCGAGCACTCCCCAGGCGGTCTGCGACGGGGTGCTGGGGCCGATGCCGCGTTGATTGGGGTCGTCGTAAGTGCCGCAACTCTCGCCCCAACCGCCGTCGGAATTCTGCACCATGCGCACCCACTCGGCGGCCTGCTGGATGGCGGGTTCGTGGTTCCAGACGCCCATCGCTTCCAGGCCACGAAGGACGAGAAAGGTGCCGTAGAGGTAGTTGACACCCCATCGGCCGAACCAGCTGCCGTCCGGCTCCTGCTCCTTGAGGATGAACTGGATGGCCTTTTCGACGCGCGGGTCCTGGCGGGTGAAGCCGTAGAGCGCGAGCATCTCGAGCATGCGGCCGGTGATGTCGACCGTCGGCGGATCGAGCATGGCGTTGTGATCGGCGAAGGGGATGTACTGGAAGATGGACTTGGTATTGTCTTTGTCGAAGGCGGCCCAACCGCCGTTCTTGCACTGCATGGCCCAGATCCAGGTGAGGGCGCGCTGACAGACCTCATGCTGGTACCGTTCCCGGGGGTTATCGACGGAGTTCAATGCGAGCAAAACCTGTCCAGTATCATCGATATCCGGGTAGAACTCATTGTTGAACTCGAAGTACCAGCCGCCCGGCTCCACGTCCTTGACCTTTTGAGCCCAGTCGCCCTTGTGGCGGACTTCCTTGGAGAGCAGCCAGTCCGCGGCTTTGAGCATGCGCGGATCCTCCTTGGGAACGCCTGCCTCGCCGAGAGCATAGATGGCCTGCGCCGTATCCCAGACAGGCGGGAAGCAGGGCTGCATGCGGAAGGTGGGGGTGGGGTAGTCGGGCGTGCCTGCGGGGCTGTCGATTCCGAGTCTTTCAAACTCGTCCAGAGCGCGGATCAGCTGGGGGTCATCGACCGACCGGCCCAACACGCGCAGAGCGATGATGGAGTTGAGCATGGCGGGGTAGATGGCGCCGAGACCATCCGATCGCTCGAAACGCTCGAGCATCCACTCCTCCGCGCGGCGGAGAGCGACCTTGCGCAGCGGCCGGATATGAACGCGCTCGAACCAGTGCGCCAGGCGGTCCCAGAAGAGGAAGAAGTTGCGCCAGCTGACGAGCTTCTTGCGGTTCCAGCGGAGACGGAGGTCCGCATTGGCGCGACCGCCGACGAAGAGCTCCTCGATGCCCTGTTCCGGGGTGAGCTTCTTGAACGGCTTTTTGGCGTAGATGATCGAAAGCGGGACGAGGATGCCGCGCGACCAGGAGCTGATCTCGTAGATGTTGAAGTAAAACCAGTTGGGAAAAAGAACGATCTCCGGCGGAATGGCGGGGACGGCATCGTAGTCGTACTGGCCCAGGGCGCAGAGATAGATCTTGGTGAAGGTATTGGTCTCGACCACGCCACCGTTCGCCAGAATCCACTCCCGGGCCTTGACGAGGCAGGGATGATCCTTCGACCAGCCCATCAGCTTCAGGGCGAAGTAGGCCTTGACGCCGTAGCTGATGTTGGAGGGGCCGCCGGGGTAATGACTCCAGCCACCGTCCGCATTTTGGTGGCGAAGGATCTCGTTGACGGCGCGCTCCATCTTGCCGGGATCGCCGGTTCCGAGCAAGGTATGGAGGAAGATGTAGTCGGCCTCGAGCATGACGTCAGCCTCGAGCTCGCCGCACCAGAAACCGGCCTCGTCCTGCTCGCCCAGCAGCCAGTTCTTGGCGCGTTCGAGACCGTCGGCGACGCGGTCGAGGCCCAGGTCCAGCCGGCCGAAGCGCGGCTGGGCAGGTCGCGCCGACACGTGCCCGTTTTGTGGGAGTTCAGTCATAAGGAAGGGTGCTGGGGTCAGCCATCGAGCTATCGTGCTATCGAGATGTCGTACCCCTGGAGAGCGGCGGAGATGGCCCGAACGATCTCAGGGGGCAGACCGAAGCGTACATTTTCGGGCATGACCTCGACCTCTTCGGCATCGCCGTAGCCGCGGGCGCTCAGGAAGGCGACAACCTCCTGGACGAGGACCTCGGGGGCGGAAGCGCCGGCGGTGACGGCGACCTTGCCGATGCCTTCGAGCCACTGCGGCTGGATGTCCTCGGCTTTGTCGATGAGGAAGCTGCGGGTGCCGAGGTTTTCCGAAACTTCGACAAGGCGGTTCGAGTTGGAGCTGTTCCTGGAGCCGACGACCAGCACCAGATCGGCTCCGTGCGCGACGTTTTTGACGGCGGTCTGACGGTTCTCGGTGGCGTAGCAGATGTCCTGCGCATGCGGGCCGACGATGTTGGGAAATTTGATCTTGAGCGCCTCGATCATGTACCGCGCTTCGTCGAGGGAGAGCGTGGTCTGGGTCAGGTAGGCGACCTTATCGGGGTCAGGGACGACCAGAGCCGCGACCTCTTCGACGGTGGAGACGACCTGGGTCACCTCCGGCGCTTCGCCCTGGGTCCCTTCGACCTCCTCGTGATCGCGGTGGCCGACGAGCACGAGGGAGTAGCCCTGCCGGGCAAATTTGACTGCCTCGACGTGAACTTTGGTGACCAGAGGACAGGTAGCGTCGACGACCTTGAGGCCGCGCTCGCGGGCGCGCTCCCGTACCGCGGGCGAGACGCCGTGTGCGGAGTAGATGACGCGGGCGCCTTCGGGGACTTCATCCAGCTCGTTGACGAAGATCGCACCTTTTTTGGCCAGGTCATTGACGACATGGCTATTGTGGACGATCTCCTTGCGAACGTAGATGGGGGCGCCAAAGGTATCAAGGGCGATCTGAACGATATCGATAGCGCGGACCACGCCGGCGCAGAAGCCTCGTGGCTTGAGCAGCACGATACATTTTGTTTCGGCGCCCCTAGCTTGCTTCGGCCCGTTTACTTCCAAATCAAGTATCGAATTCGTCACGACTTAAGTATACCCTGTTTACCCTGAACAGCCCCTGCAGAGGTACAGAGCCGGATACCGCAAAGGGTGCTTTTTAGACTTCGCGTCCGCGTCTCTCGCACAATTTCAAAAAGGAAGATCACAGACGCGATCTCTGAGTATGAACCGGGCCCATGCTGCCGGCGGACCCGGATCATATATCTGAGACTGGTGACGGCTAAAGCGAACTGCTGCCACATCCAGGATGCGGGCAGTGGCACTTCAGCGAGGTAACTCCTTTTGCGTCTTGACAGTATCCGGAGCAATATTTCTTGCCGTCGGGACAGACGCAGGTACAACCTGCATGCGCGCATTGTTTCGGTTCCGATGCCATCTTGCACCTCTAGCGAACATTTGATGCTGCTTCCGGACGGGGGGGTGTCTTCGTCAGGCACTGGTCTCGAGCAGATGTTCGGCGTGACGCACGCTGGTCTCTGTCAGCCTGGCCCCGCTCAGCATGCGGGCGATCTCCTCGACGCGTTCGACGCGCTCCATGCGGTGGACCGAGGTCTCGGTACGGCCGCGCTTCTCGGACTTTGCGATCAGGAAATGCTGGTCGGCGAAGGCCGCGATCTGGGGAAGGTGGGTGATGCAGATGACCTGCTGCGATGCGGAGAGGGTCTTGAGCTTGCGGCCGACGGCCTCCGCCGCCCGCCCGCCGATGCCGATGTCAATCTCGTCGAAAACCAGGGTTCGGGGGAGGGTGCTTGGGGATTTTGAGCGTCCGCTGGAGGGGGAGCGAGCGCCTTCTTCGACCGTGACCTTGAGAGCCAGGAGGACTCGCGACATTTCGCCGCCCGAGGCGATCTCGGGGAGTGGTTTGAGGGGCTCTCCGGGGTTGGTGGCGATGAGGAACTCGATGCGATCGAAGCCGTGGGCTGACCAGTGTTCGGCCTGCGGCTGCGGGGTGATGCGGATGCTGAACTGCGCGCGCATGGCGAGGTCGTTGATCTGGGACTCGGCCTCTTTTTCGAGGAGGCTGGCCGCGGTTTGGCGCACGGCGGTCAGGGCGGTTGCGAGGGCGGTGTAGGTTTGGGCGAGCTGTGCCTGCTCCGATCGGAGCTGCTCGATGAGGGCGTCGCGATGGTCGACCTCGGAGAGCTTTCGAGCGGCGGCTTCTCCGAAAGCAACGACCTCGGCGAGGGTGGCGCCGTACTTGCGCTTGAGACGATCCAGGGCGGCGAGGCGGTCTTCGATCTCGGCGAGGCGGCCGGGCGAGGCCTCGATGCGATGGGAGAAGTCGCGCACCTCGGCGTCGACCTCCTCGACGACAGCCTTGGCGCTGGCGAGCTGTTGGGCGGGCTCGGCAAAGCGGGGGTCGTAGCGGGCGAGCTCTTCGAGGTGACGGAGGGCAGCACCAAGGGTGGACTCGGCGGCGTTCTCGGATTCGTAGAGGAGATCGTGCGCGCTGGAGGCGGCGTTGAAGAGCTTTTCGGCGTTGGCGAGGACGCGTTTTTCGGCCTCGAGCTCCCCATCTTCGGCTTCGCCGGTGAGCGCGGCGGCAGAGATCTCGGAGCTCTGGAAACGCCAGAGGTCGGCCATGCGGAGGCGGTCGCCCTCGGTTGCTTCGAGATCCCGGAGGCGCTCGCGGACGGTTTGCCAGCCGGTGAAGGCGGCGGCGACGGCCTCGGTTGCGATGTGGCCGAAGCGGTCGAGAAGAAGGCGCTGCTGGGCCTGGTCGAAGGCGCCGGCGGTCTCTCCCTGGGCGTGGACCAGGGCAAGCTCCGGGGCAAGCTGTTTGAGGGCGGCGACGGTGGCGGGCTGATTGTTGATGAAGACGCGGCCCTTGCCCGTGGTGGAGACCTCGCGGCGGAGCAGGACGAGGTCGTCAGAATCTCCGGGGTCGATGCCGTTGAGATCGAGGATGGCGCGAGCGCCGGGGGTTATCTCGAAGCTGCAGGCAACGATGGCTTTTTCGGCGCCGTGGCGGATGACGTCGGCAGAGGACTTGCCGCCGAGGAGGAGGGCGAGGGCGTCGATGAGGATGGACTTCCCTGCCCCGGTCTCACCGGTGAGCAGGTTGAGGCCTGGGCCGAGTTCGACGGCGGCACGGTCGATGACAGCGTAGTTTTCCGCGCGGAGCTCCAGCAGCATTGAGGCCTCGAAACAGACGCATCTCAGAGGAGGCTCCGAGGATTGCGATACCGCGAGGATAACAAAGGCCGGAGCGCGTGGTGAGGGGCGCGGGAGGAGGTTGGGTGGAGCATCCAGGCGGGTACCGCAGATGAGGGGGGCGAGGGCTCCCACGGGTGTTGGAGCAAGTACACTGGACGTAGACAATCCCTATGCCTTTGCCCCTTGCCTTTGCCCTTCTGCTGTTTCAGGATGACGCCGCGGCCGCGCCTCCGGTGGCGTCGAATACCAGCGCTCTTGCCGAGATGATCCACAACAGCGGACCGGTTGCCTTGGCCGTGCTGCTGCTGCTGCTGATCGCGAGCCTCTTCTCCTGGGCGATCATGATTTCGAAGTGGCGCTATTTCGGGCGCGCCCAGGTGCAGGGGACGCGGTTCATCCGCGCCTTCCGCAAGTCGGGGCGGCTGAGCGAGATCGCGACGGTGGCCTCGCAGTTCAAGCCGAGCCCGCTGGTCGATGTGTTCTCGGAGATCCATGACGAGTACTTCCGGCAGACCGAGGGGCGAGGCCTGCCGCGGAACCCGCAGGCGCTCGAGCGCGCGGCGCAGACGGCCTCGAGCGAGGCGCTGACGGTGATGGAACAGAGGATGACGTGGCTCGCCACCATCGCGGCGATCGCGCCGTTTATCGGGCTGTTCGGCACGGTGATGGGCATCATCGACGCCTTTCACGGCCTGGGAACGGCGGGCGCCGCGACGCTTCGAGCGGTGGCGCCGGGCATCTCGGAGGCGCTGATCACAACGGCGGCGGGACTGGTGGTCGCGATCCCGGCGGTGGTCGGTTACAACCAGCTGACGGCGCGCCTGCGCGAGTTTGCGGCGCGTATGGACGACTTCGGGCGCGAGCTGCTGAACGCGATCGAGAACGCGGCGATGCTGGCGCCCGCGCCTCCGGTCGAAGAGCCGCGGCGGAGGAGCTTCTAGACCATGGCCTTTACCTCCAGGGGACGGACGCAGACGGCGCTGGCCGAGATCAACATCACGCCGCTGGTGGATGTGGTGCTGGTGCTTCTGCTGATCTTCATGCTTACGGCGCCGGTGCTGCAATCGGGCGTGGAGGTGGCGATTCCGAAGACGCGATCGGTGAATCAGCTGACCGAGGAGCGTATGGTCGTGACCATCGACAAGAACCAGAACGTCTTTCTGCAGGATAAGCCGGTGAATGTGAACGAACTGCCGGCGCGCCTGAAGATTCTGCCTGCAGGCACCAAGGGGGATCCTGCGAAGCGCGTGATCTATGTCCGGGCTGATGAGCAGGTGCCGTTCGGCGCGTTCGCTTCGGTCATGGACGCGGTGAAGCAGGCCGGAGTCACGAATATCAGCATCGTGACGCGGCCGATCGAGAGGTAGGCGAGCTCGCGGATGCGATCCCCAACGGCATGGACGACACGCGATCCGGAGGCGGGCGCGGAGGCTCTGCGCACCAGCCTGGCGGGGTCCGTCGCCCTGCACGGTCTGGTGTTCCTGGCGACGCTTGCCTCCGCCCTTCTGCTCCGTCACCATGGGCAGAGCTGGGGCGAGCACGATATAACGGCGGGGTCGATCCAGGCGACGATGGTGTCCTCGCTGCCGCTGCCGCCGCGTCAGAAGACGTTGGAGACGGGCGTGCTGACGTCTGAAAGGCCGAGCCCCGCACCCACTCCGGCGAAGGAGCGGGCGCAGCCGCCGCCCTCTCCCAAGGAGATCCCGATCCCGACGAAGGCCCAGCCGAAGCCGCCCAAGATCGCCGAACGTCCGGCACCCGAGCCGCCAAAGCATCCGCAGCCCACGCCGCCGCAGCCGCAGAAGGCGACCAGCGGAGAGACGTCGGGCATTCGCATCGCGCAGTCCACGATGCAGCTGAAGAACGGGACAGCTTCCGTCTCGGTGGCCGACAAGACCTTTGGCGCGCGCTTCGCGTATTACGTCAACATCGTGAACCGCACGGTCGCACAGAACTGGTACACCCAGGAGGCCGACCCCCGCGCCTCCGAAGGCAAGCGGGTGACGATCGTCTTCGACATCGATCGCGACGGTCTGCCTTCGAACGCGCGCATCGAGAGCCGCAGCGGGTCGCCCTCGCTCGACACCTCGGCGCTACGAGCACTGCAGCGCGTGGAGGGCTTCGGTCCGCTTCCGGCGGGCGATCACATCACGGTCGAGTATTCGTTTGATTACCGCCAGAAGTAAACGGGCGTTGCGCCGTCTTCGCTCGGGCGATTGCGTCTACCATGGGAGGTGCATGATTAGATCGCTCTTTGTCTCTTTGTCTCTTTGGCTCGCTGCACTTCGAGTCTCTCTTGTATGCGTGGTTGTTCTCGCAACCGGATCAACGGTTGAAGCGCAGGACTGGTTCAAGACAGAGACATCGAGCGGCGCGGATCGTATCCGCATTGCGGTTGCCGACTTCAAAGCAGTCGCGGCTGACCCGCAGACGCCGGTCTTGAAAGCTACCTTCGATACCACCCTCTACTCCGACCTGGCGAACGCCGGCATCTTCGACATCGTCTCGAAGAGCCTTCAGCCCCAGGCGACGCCGGGCACGCCGGCGGAGATCAATCTGGGACAATGGGCCGGTGCGCCCACCTCCGCGGCGATGGTCGCTTTTGGCAACCTCGGGCTGGAGGGCGGACGCGCGGTGGTGAGCGGATTTCTGTTTGACGCAAAGAACACCCAGTATCCCCAGGTGCTCGCAAAGCAGTACAGCGAGGCGGCGAGTGAGGACTCGGTGCGGCAGATTGCTCACCGGTTCGCAGATGAGATCATCTTTCGGCTGGGCGGCGGCATTCCCGGGATCGCCGAGACGAAGATCTTCTTCGTCAAGGTTGGCGGCGGGAGCAAAGAGATCTGGCAGATGGACTATGACGGAGCGAACCCCCACGCGGTCACGCATCTGGGTACGGTCTCGCTGTCGCCGCGGGTTTCGCCGGACAACACGCGGCTGGCGTTCTCGTCGCTGGACCGGGATGGATTCCAGGTAAAGATGTACTCGCTGCTGCTGGGCCGCCTGGTGAACCTGCCCGTGAGCGGCGGGACGAATCTTTCACCGGCCTGGTCGCCGAACGGCCGCGAGCTGGCGTACTCCTCTTCGCGAACGGGCGACCCCGAGATCTGGATCGCCGACTCGAATGGCGGTTCGGCCCGCAGGGTGACGAGCTTTCGCGGACCGGACGTGTCGCCGGTCTTCAATCCCAAGACCGGGGCCCAGATCGCCTGGATCAGCGGGCGCACCGGTCTGCCGCAGGTTTATGTGATGGAGACGGACGGGTCCGGTGTGCAGCGCATGACGGATGGCGGGTACGCGACCTCGCCTTCCTGGTCTCCGAATGGCCAGTTCCTGGCCTTCGCCTGGAACCGCAAGTATGGACCGGGGGCTCCGGGCGGCCAGGATATCTATGTGATGGAGATCGCGACGAAGCGCTGGATCCAGGTGACGCACGAGATCGGCCGCTGCGACTTTCCATCCTGGTCCCCGGACGGACGGCACATCGTCTTCGCCAGCTCGCCGAACGGACGTGCGAGCGATTCGAAGATCGAGACCATGCTCGCGGACGGAACGCAGCGCCGCACCCTGACCACGGGCGACATGCCGAACTGGAGTTGGAAGTAAGCTGGTACACGTCAGGTCGACGCGCTCGACTGACCTTCACAAGTTGCTCTAGCCAAGAGCGGGAGAGACGTAGATGAGTTCGAGTAAATTGAGAGTACGGAGCGCCTTGATCGTGACGGCAGCGGCAGTTGCCCTGACGGCTCTTTCCGGCTGCCACAAGAAGAACAGCGGCATCAACCCGAACAGCCTTGGACCCACGGCGGGCGACACGAGCAACCTGACCCCACCCACGGCGACCCTTTCCGCCGATCCGCTTGCGATCGACCTTGGCCAGTCGGTGGTGCTGAACTGGCGCACGCAGAACGCAACCACGGTCACGATCGACGGCATTGGACCGGTGAACAATAACGGAACGCAGACGGTCTCGCCGTCGAATTCGACGAACTTTCGCCTGGTGGCGAAGGGCGATGGGGGAACGACGGAAGCCAGTGTCCGCGTGACGGTTCGTGTGCCGGTCGCGCCGACCGCTCCCGCCAGTGCAGATGCGAACGGCGATATGGGCTCGGACGCCGCCTTCCACCAGAATGTGCAGGATGCGTTTTTCGACTACGACAGTTACGACCTCCGTCCCGATGCGCAGGCAGCGGTGGTGCAGGCGGCGAGCTACCTGACCGCGCACCCGGGAATCAAGGTCGTGATTGGCGGCTACTCCGACGAGCGTGGATCCGCCGAATACAACCTCGCGCTCGGGGAGAATCGCGCCAACTCGGCACGGACGGCGTTGATTGCTGCGGGCGTTCCCGCGTCCCGGCTGCGGGTCGTCAGCTACGGCAAGGAAAAGCAGTTCTGCACCGAGTCGAGCGAGAGCTGCTGGCAGCAGAATCGCAGGGCCCAGTTTTCGCTCGACCGCTAAGCGCTTCCAAGAGCGGCCCACCGATCCGGTTTTGATGGAGGCGGTGGGCCTGACAACAATTCAAGGCAGATTCAAGATCGGCAGATCCTTCCCATGATCGGACCCCAGAAACTTCGCCTCAGATTCCTCCGCTTTCTTTCCATCGCGGTCGCGTGCTGCGCCTTTTCAGGTGCGCCGGCGCACGCGGCTAATAAGGAGATGGTCCAGCTGCAGACCCAGATCCAGCAGCTGCAGGATGCGGTCGCGCGCCTGCAGCAATCGAACGACGAACGCATGGGCGTGATGAGGGACCTGGTCCAGCAGAGCGCCGATTCGATCAACAAGATGTCCTCGACGATGGAGGTTCTGCAGAAGAGCATGCAGACCCAGGGAGAGGCGCAGACAGCCAAGGTCGATCAGGTCTCCGGTCAGGTTCAGGCGCTGAACGATTCACTGGACGAGATCAAGGCACGCATGGGCCGTCTCGAAAAGCTGACGCAGGATGTGCAGGGGCAGCAGCAGTCGATGAGCGCCAATATGCAGGGATTGCCTGCTGGGGGCACCGCAGGTACTGCTGCGCCGGCGGGCAATGTTCCGGCGAGCAGCTTGCCGCCCTCGGCTCCGACCGGGTCCGGCCTCGACGCAGCTTCGCCGGCGAGTTCGACGACGCCGGCGCGGCGCGGCAAACCTCCTGCGGGAACGCTTCTCGACACGCCGGGCGCAGCCCCTGCAGGCGCAGCAGGCGCGCCTCCAGCCGACGATCTGTACAAGACGGCGCTGGGCGACTACATGGCGGCGAAGTATGGACTGGCGGCGTCCGAGTTTGCGGATGTCACGAGGTCGTATCCCGACCACCCGCTCGCCGGGAATGCCCTGTTCTACCAGGGCGAGATCGAGTTTCGAGGCGCCCGGTACGCCGCGGCCATCAAGGACTACGATCGCGTGCTTGAACAGTTTCCGGATAACAACAAGGTCGCCGCAGCGCACTTGCATAAGGGCCAGGCGCTGATCCAGCTGAAGCAGAATGAGGCCGGCGTGCGAGAGCTGCGGGCGTTGATCCAGCGGTTTCCGAACTCGCCCGAGGCCATGCAGGCGCGCAGCCGGCTGAGCGGGATGGGGATAGCGGTGAAGTCGCGGCCGTAGCCGAGCCGGTTGCCAGTGCCGCGGCCCCAGTCCCGATGTCTTAGTTGCGCATTCCCGCCATCAGGCTCTCGACCCTGAGTCGATCTTCCCCGGAGAGCGGCAGCAAGGGAAGCCGGGGTCTCCCGCCGTAGTACCCGTTGAGATCGCACGCAGCCTTCAGGGCGGGAACGCCCAGGCTCGCTTCGATTTCGGCAGCTGCCGCGAGCAGGCGGATATGCTTCTCGGCTGCCAGATCGGGGTCGCCATCCTTCCAGGCCGCGAAGACCTCGTAGACCGCCTGCGGGGCAGCGGCCGCGAATGGAAGCAGCGCCCCCGGCGCCCCGGAGCGGAGGTCATCGAGCAGCGTCGCGGAGCTTCCGTTCAGGATCTGAAATCCGATCTGTTTCGATCGCGTCCTGACCTTCGACGCAGGGGGCGCGGTGGCCAGGGCTGTCCCTCCGCCGGTGAGCGAGCCTGCGGCGATGTAGTTCCCTGCTCCCGGGACTTCCTGCCCGATGCTCATACGATGCGTCACCGCGGCGAAGACCTGCGTGACCACGACCTCGCGGGTGGTTGCCGCGGCGGCGGCGTTGACCTGCTGCAGCCGTCCTGCGCCGCGAGCATCTCCGAGCAACCCCAGGAAAGCCGGGTTGGCGGAGAGCTCCGAGATGAGTTCCAGCGGCAGCGAGCCATGGTCCTGAAGCAAAAGGGGGAGGGGCGCGCGGTCGGCGATTGCCTGGAAATAGGTGAGGAGCGGCTTGAGGTTCGGGGCGCCGGCGGCTAGAACGCCCGGAACGCGGAGCAGGAGCACGTCGTAGCCGAGGCTGGCGGCGAACTCGGCGAGATCGAGGGTTGTTAGGACACCATCGCGCGAGATGCTTGCGGTCATCACCTTTTCAGGCGCGCTGGCCTGAATCGCGGCGCTCAACACCTGGCGCGTCTCGGCATCCGAGAGCAGGCTCGCCTCGCCGGTTGGCGTGAGAACGGCCAGGCCGGCCGCGGGAGTGCGGGAGTACCGCTCTGCGTTATGTTCGACCTTGCGGAGGTAGACCCTTCCATCCGGGTAGAACGGTGTTGTGAGCGGGATATGCAGGCCGTCGAGAAGCATGGTTTTATTCTATTGGCCTATGCCGGCCGTGGCTGCGATGCTTTAACGCAGGGACGGCTGTGACGCGAAAGGTGTAGAGCGGATTTCGATCGGATGCCCCGATCTCGCGTAACCTCAGAGGCACAGATGATGCGGCAAATAGACATTTCGAAAGATAAGAGCGTCGGCGATCTCGGACGCGAGGCGTTCTGGTTTCTGACGCACACCCTGCTGGCGGTCGCGGTGCTCGCGCTTGTGATCGGCTTGATGTCGCTGGTGCATCCGGACCCGGAGTCCGCCTCGCCAAAGTTGCTGGGGACGGTGCTGGCCTTTTTCGTTCCGATGGTGGGGGGCTTCCTGATCTCACGCGCCCAGCAGAACGAGGTCTCGCGCTATGTGTGGATCTCGGGCCTGCTGCTCTTCTCCGTCATCTGCGTTTGGGTGCTCGACCTGCCCACGGGCAACGGTCTGTGCGAGCACTGCGGGGCTCTGGACAAGCTCTGGCGGACGTTCTTCGATATCGGCCATGGCAGCGGCCTGATGGGCGGAGATGGTTTGCTGGTGGGAACCTGGATTCCGCTCTCGATGATCGGCTATGCGGTTGGATCGCAGTTCGGCCTCGAGTCCTAAGCTCGACCTCCCAGACTGGTTCGACCTTCAGTATCCAGTTCGATCCCAGAATTTAATTCGATTCCAGACGCGGTCGAAGATCAAGACCGAAGCGCTTCCTCGCTCATCTGCTCGGCGTGCAGGGTCTGCAGTGCGACGACACTTCGCGTCCCATGCTGGAGCGCGGAGATGCCTTCGGCGGCGGCACTCGCCGCAGCCAGGGTGGTGATGGTCGGGATGCGCGCCAGCACCGCGGCCCGGCGGATCGCTTTTTCATCGAAGACGGTGTCCTGACCTCGCGGCGTGTTGATCACCAGCTGGATGCGATCGCCCTTGATCAGGTCGACGACGTTTGGCCGGCCCTCCTGCACCTTGTACACCCGCTCGGCGTGGAGACCGGATTTCCCGAGCACATCGGCTGTCCCGTGGGTCGCGACGATGTGAAAACCCATCTCCATGAACTGACGCGCGACCTGGACGACCGCGCCCTTATCGTGGTCGTTGACGCTGAGGAAGATCGTTCCCCTGGTCGGCAGGGCTTGACCCGCCGCGATCTGAGCCTTGGCGAAGGCCTCGCCGAAGTTATCGGCAACCCCCATCACCTCTCCGGTCGAGCGCATCTCTGGACCGAGGACGGTGTCAACGCCGGGGAACTTGCCCCATGGGAAGACCGGCGATTTGACGAAAAAGCGCGAGCCGGTGTCGAGGTCCTTGCCGGTGGCGAGTTCTAGCGGCAGGAGCTGCTTCAGTTTGCGTCCGGTCATCAGGCGCGAGGCGATCTTCGCCAGCGGGACGCCGGTGGCCTTGGAAACGTAGGGGACGGTCCGCGAAGCGCGGGGGTTGACCTCGATGACGAAGACGGTGCCGCGCTGGATGGCGAACTGGATGTTGACCAGGCCGAGGACGTCCAGCGCGAGCGCCAGCTTGCGGGTGTAGTCGCGGATGGTATCGAGGACAGCGGGCGAGATGCTGACCGCCGGGAGCACGCAGGAGGAGTCGCCGGAGTGGATGCCGGCCTCCTCGATGTGCTGCATGATGCCGGCGATGAGGACGTCGTCTCCATCGCACAGCGCGTCGACATCGACTTCGACAGCATTTTCGAGGAAATGATCGATCAGGACCGGGCGCTCCTGCGAGTATTCGATCGCCGTACTCATGTAACGGACGATCGCCGCGTCGTCATAGGCGATGACCATGGCGCGGCCGCCGAGGACGTAGGAGGGGCGGACGAGAACGGGATAGCCGACGCGGTTGGCGCCCTGGATGGCCTCGGCGACGCTGGTGGCCAAGGCTCCCTCGGGCTGCGGGATGCGGAGCTCTTCGATGAGCCTGCCGAAGCGCTTACGGTCTTCCGCGAGGTCGATGGACTCGGGGGAGGTGCCGATGATGGGGACGCCGGCGTGCTTGAGCGGGAGGGCGAGGTTGAGCGGAGTCTGGCCGCCGAACTGGACGATCATGCCGATAGCCGGCTTTTCGGCTGAGGGCTCCACCGTCGAAGACTCGTGCTCGTAGACGGCGAGGACGTCTTCGAGGGTGAGCGGCTCGAAGTAGAGGCGGTCCGAGGTGTCGTAGTCGGTCGAGACGGTCTCGGGATTGCAGTTGACCATGATGGTCTCGTAGCCGTCTTCACGCAGGGCGAACGCGGCATGGCAGCAGCAGTAGTCGAACTCGATTCCCTGCCCGATGCGATTGGGACCGCTGCCGAGGATGATGACCTTTTTCTTGGCGGTCGGAGCGGCTTCGTCTTCGTCGTCGTAGCAGCTGTACAGGTAGGGGGTGAAGCTTTCGAACTCGGCCGCGCAGGTGTCGACGAGCTTGTAGACGGGCTGGACTTCCAGCCGCTTGCGAAGCGCGCGCACGCTGGCAACGCCTTCAGCGCCGGTGAGCTTCCAGCCGGCGGCGAGGCGCTCGTCGGAGATGCCCATGCGCTTAGCGGAGCGAAGTTCGTCGGCGGTGATGCGGCCGATCGGAGTCTCCGTGACCGCCTTGATCTCGTCGGTGATCTGCTTGATCTGATGGAGAAACCAGGGGTCCATCGAGGTGAGGCGGGCGACTTCGCGGACGCTCATGCCGCGGCCGTCCATGCCATGCTCGAAGGCGTAGCGGATATAGGCGAGGCGCTCCGGGTGTGGGGTGACGAGACGCTGGGTGAGCCGGCGCGGCTCGATGTCGTCCGCGGTGGCCTTTTTGCCGGTCTCGAGCGAGCGGACGGCCTTCATCATGGCCTCTTTGAAGGTGCGGCCGATGGCCATCACCTCGCCGACGGACTTCATCTGCGGGCCGAGGATCTCGTCGGCTCCGGGGAACTTTTCGAACTGCCACTTGGGGATCTTGACGACCACGTAGTCGATGGTCGGCTCGAAGCAGGCCGGCGTCGCCTTGGTGATGTCGTTCTGGAGCTCGTCGAGGGTGTATCCGACGGCGAGGCGGGCGGCGATCTTGGCTATTGGGAATCCCGTCGCCTTCGACGCCAATGCGGACGAACGCGAGACGCGCGGGTTCATCTCGATGACGGTCATGCGGCCGTTGGCGGGGTTGACGGCGAACTGTACATTGCTGCCGCCGGTCTCGACGCCGATCTCGCGGATGACGGCGATGGCGGCGTCGCGCATGGCCTGGTACTCGCGATCGGTGAGCGTCTGGGCGGGCGCGACGGTGATGGAATCGCCGGTATGAACGCCCATGGGATCGAAGTTCTCGATCGAGCAGATGATGATGACGTTGTCCTTGAGGTCGCGGACGACTTCGAGCTCGTACTCCTTCCATCCGAGCACGCTCTCCTCGATCAGGCACTCGTGCACGGGCGAGAGGTCGAGACCGCGGGAGAGGATCTCCATGAGCTCTTCGCGGTTGTAGGCGATGCCGCCGCCCGAGCCGCCGAGGGTAAAGGACGGTCGAATGATGTTGGGGAAGCCGATCTTCTGCGCGTACTCCAGGCCGTCGCGGAGGTTGTTTACCAGGGCGGATCGCGGCATGTCGAGGCCGATCCTGTTCATCGCGTCCTTGAACAGCAGCCGGTCTTCCGCCTTCTTGATGGCCTCGAGCTTGGCTCCGATCAGCTCGACGCCGAACTTTTCGAGCACGCCGGAGTCGGCGAGGTCGACAGCGAGATTGAGCGCGGTCTGTCCGCCGACGGTGGGGAGAAGGGCAAAGACGCCCGAACTGCCGGACATCATCGCCGTCTCAACGCGCAGGATCTCTTCGAGATAGGCGGCGGTGAGCGGCTCGATGTAGGTGCGGTCGGCGACCTCGGGATCGGTCATGATGGAGGCCGGGTTCGAGTTCACCAGCACCACCTCGTAGCCTTCGGCCATGAGCGCCTTGCAGGCCTGGGTGCCGGAGTAGTCGAACTCCGCCGACTGGCCGATGATGATCGGGCCGGAGCCGATGACGAGGATCTTTTCGATGTCGTTCCTGCGTGGCATTTAACGTCCACTCTTTCGGTATACGTCGCTGCGATGACCTGCATGGAGCACCGCAACGATTCGAATCTCTCTTTGTATGTCACAGATGACGCGACAGTCGCCGACGCGGAATGGCCACAGGCCACGAAACTCGCCCTTCAGGGGTTCTGCCAGGACCCTCGGGTCAATCGAGGTCTCAACGCGATCTCTCAGAAATCGGATAATGCGCTCACGTATAGCCTTGTCCAGCCGGAGCAGCGAACGCTCCGCCACCTCATTGACCTCAATCCGCCACACTAGATCTTCGCTCCATCTCTTCCAGCGAGATCGTGGACTTCGACTCGGCCAGCGGACGAATCCCGGCGAGATAGTCCTCACGATCTTCGATGAACCGCTCAATTGCCTCCCGGACAAAGAAGCTCTTGCTCACATGATTCTCAGCGGCGAGCTTCTCCAGTCTCGCCTCTAGCTCAGGCTTCAATTGAACTTCAACCATGTTCGTCCCCCTCTAACCGCTTCCACTCTTCCATCATCCTACGGAAGTCTCTGAAGAGGTAGTGCGAGTCGTGCGGGCCGGGGCTGGCTTCGGGGTGGTACTGCACGCTGAACATGGGGTCGGATTTGTGTTTCAGGCCGGCGCAGGTCCCGTCGTTGAGGTTGACGTGGGTGACGGCAACCGAGCCGGCGTCGAGCGTGTCGGGATCGACGGCAAAGTTGTGATTCTGCGCCGTGATCTCGACCTTGTCGGTCTCCATATTCTTGATCGGGTGATTGCCGCCGTGATGTCCGAACTTGAGCTTGTAGGTCTTGCCGCCGAGGGCCAGGCCGAAGATCTGGTGGCCTAAACAGATGCCAAAGATGGGGGCCTTTCCCTGCAGCTTCTGCACGTTCTCGACCGCATAGTCGAGCGGCTCCGGATCGCCGGGTCCGTTCGAGAAGAACACGCCGTCCGGCTCCATCGCGAGGACGTCTTCCGCCGACGTGCGCGCCGGGACCACGGTCACGCGGCAGTTCTCGCGCGTCAGCATCCGCAGGATATTCTCCTTGACGCCGAAGTCGTAGGCGACGACGTGCATGGGCTCCGCTTCGGAGGCGGTCGACAGCAGGCTGTCGCCGGTCTGGTTGCGCGGCTCCTGCGCGTCCCAGGTGTAGACCACCTTGGTGCTGACGCCGCTCGCCAGATCCGTGCCTTGCATGTTTGGAATGGAGCGGGCGCGTTCGACCAGAGCTTCCGCCTGTAGATCTTCGCCCGAGGCGATCACGCCGCGCATGACCCCGTTGGCCCGGAGGTGCCGGACGACCGCGCGGGTATCCACCTCGGAGATGACGGGAACGCCGAACCGCTCCAGGTACTCGTCCGCCACCTGGGTCGATCGCCAGTTGGAGCTTACCGGCGAGAACTCGCGCGTGACCAGGCCCTCGATGTAGGGCCGTCTGGCCTCGGCATCGGCAGGAGTGGTGCCGTAGTTGCCGATATGGGGATTTGTCAGAACGACAATCTGCCCGGCGTAGGAGGGATCGGTGAAGATCTCCTGGTAGCCGGTGAGCGATGTATTAAAAACCACCTCGCCGAGAGACTCACGCTGGGCGCCGAAGCTCTTTCCGCGAAAGGTACGCCCGTCTTCGAGCGCCAGCATTGCCTGCATTGCCTCTCCTGATCGGGTGGATTTGTCTGATTCTACCAGCAGCACAGGCTTCGCCTGGCGAGCCTCGGCAATTGCCGCTTCAGAGGAACGGCGACGAAGAGGTAGAGATGTGATACCTGTACCTACAGCACATCCCAGCGCTTCCACGGCACATCGGCCGAGCCTCGGCAGACTGACCGAGCCACGGCAGATTGACCGAGCCTCGACCGCATGCTCTAATTGCGCCCCGCAAGGAAACAGCACATCTACGTGAGTTGAAGGAGATATCTGCATGCATCTGGTAAGCCTTATCGCCGTGCTCGTTCAAGAGCAGACTGCGATTGCACCGGGAACATTGGTGGTGGATGACGGGCGGCCCTGGCTCTGGATCGCGATGGTGACGGGGGTCCTGGCGCTGGTCGCGGCGGCCCTGCTGGCGCGCTCCGTGATCGCCTCGGACAACGGGACCCTTGAAATGCAGGCGATCTCGAATGCCATTCGCGAGGGCGCCGAGGCCTTTCTGCGGCGGCAGTATAAGACTATCGGCATCATCGCCGTCGTTCTCGCGGTGCTGGTCTTTGTCGGCTACCAGATGTCGCCCCGGACCTCTCCCTACGCGTTCAAGACGGTGATCAGCTTCCTGGTGGGAGCGATCTGCTCCGGTCTGGCGGGATTTACGGGCATGTACTGCTCCATCCGCGCCAATATCCGAACGGCATCGGCGGCACGCACCAGCCTGAACCGGGCGCTGCAGATGGCTCTGCGAGGCGGGGCGGTGACCGGCCTGGTCGTGATCGCGCTAAGCCTGCTGGGCGTGGGCGCGCTGTTCCTGTTCTTCGGCGGGCTTGAAAATCCGCAGGCAGTTCCCTACCAGCTGGTCGGCTTCGGCTTCGGAGCCTCGCTGGTCGCACTCTTCGCCCAGCTGGGCGGCGGCATCTACACCAAGGCCGCGGACGTCGGCGCGGATCTCGTCGGCAAGGTCGAAGCCGGCATTCCCGAGGACGACCCCCGCAACCCTGCCGTGATCGCCGATCTGGTCGGAGACAATGTGGGCGACTGCGCGGGCCGTGGCGCGGACATCTTCGAATCGACAGCCGCCGAAAATGTCGGCGCCATGATCCTCGGAGCGGCGCTGTATCCGGTATTCGGTATCAAGGGCATCCTCTTTCCGCTGATCGTCCATGCGATCAATCTGATCGCCAGCATGGTCGGCGTCGCGGTGGTCAAGACCAGGGAGGACGAGGACCCGATGCACGCGCTGAACCGCGGCTTCTACGTCACCTCGGCGCTGGCGCTGGTGGGCTTCGCCGCAGCGGTCTACACGATGCTGAATCCGGCGATGGCGAATGGCGCTCGGCCGGTGCAGCCGTTGTGGTTGCTCGGATGCGGCATTGTCGGCCTCGCCACGGCGTTTCTGTTCGTCTGGATCACGGAGTACTACACCGAGTCGCGCTACCGTCCGGTGATGTCGATCGCCGAGGCCTCGCTCACCGGTCCGGCGACCAACATCATCAGCGGCCTCGCGGTGGGCATGGAGACCCCGGCGATGCCAGTCATCGTCATCTCGGCCGCGCTTCTGCTCAGCTACTGGTTCGGCGTGCAGGGGCTGGCGGGGGTCACGGGCATCAGCGACTATGCGAAGGGGATCTACGGCACCGCCATCGCGACGATGGGCATGCTGAGCTGCGCGGCGTACATCCTGGCGATGGATACCTTTGGCCCGATCACCGACAACGCCGGCGGCATCATCGAGATGTCGAACCAGCCGGACAACATCCGCGAGCGCACCGACAAGCTCGACTCGGCGGGAAACACGACCAAGGCTCTCACCAAGGGATACGCGGTCGGTTCAGCCTCGCTGGCCGCGTTTCTGCTCTTCTCGGCCTACCTTGAAGAGATCCGGTCGATCGTGATCGCCAAGGTCACAGCCGCGGGTGGCTTCATGCCTGCCGGATGGAGCTTCACCAACATCAACCTGGCCCAGGTCCCGGTCTTCGTCGGCGCCCTCTTGGGTGCGATGCTGACCTATCTGTTCAGCTCGCTCGCCATCAAGGCGGTCGGTCGAACGGCACAGAAGGTGGTCGAAGACGTGCGCGCGCAGTTCCGCGAGAACCCCGGCATCATGGCCGGCACCTCCAAGCCCGACTACGGCCGCTGCGTGAGTATCGTCACCGGAGCGGCCCTGCGCGAGATGGTCATCCCCGGTGTGCTTGCGGTCGGTCTGCCGGTCGCCGTCGGTCTTATCTTCCGCAACTTCAGCCCGAGCTACGGGGCAGGATCGGCCGGAGTCGTCATCGATCCCGCGACCGGCACAACGGTGCTGGCGGTGCCTGCCATTGCCGGCGTGGCCGTGAACCTTGCCGGAGCGGAGGCTGTCGCAGGTCTCCTCATGGTCGGCACCATCTCGGGCGTCCTCCTCGCCATGCTGATGAACAACGGCGGCGGCGCCTGGGACAATGCCAAGAAGTACATCGAGACCGGCAAGTTCGGCGGCAAACGATCGGATGCCCACAAAGCGGCCGTGGTCGGCGACACGGTCGGAGACCCGTTCAAGGATACGGCTGGACCGAGTCTGCACGTGCTGATCAAGCTCCTCGCAACCATCACGCTGGTGCTCGCTCCGCTGTTCGTCTAGAGGGGATAAAGGCATCGGCGCCGATTTTGACTCAACGCCTGCCGCCCGCGATCCATCGGTACCGTCCACTGCCCCGAAAGCGGTACGGCAACCGCCTCCGTGGCACAGTACAATCGAGGGTCGGACGGGTAAACGATGGCACAGACCGCCACATCCATAAGCATCCAGGCACCGGCTGAGGCAGAGCATCCAGGCGGCGATCTGACCTCGGCCGAGCTGATCCGCTTCTACCGGCTGATGTATCTCTCGCGCAAGATCGACGACCGGGAGATCGTGCTGAAACGGCAGCAGAAGATCTACTTTCAGATCTCCTGCGCGGGACACGAAGCCCTGCTGGTAGCGGCTGGCATGGCGATGAGACCGGGGTACGACTGGTTCTTCCCTTACTATCGCGATCGCGCCCTCTGCCTCGCACTTGGAAACACCGCGGAAGAGCAGATGCTGCAGGCGGTTGGCGCGAAGGACGATCCGGCAAGCGGGGGCCGGCAGATGCCGTCGCACTGGACCAGTCAGCGTCTCAACATCGTCAGCCCCAGCTCCTCGACCGCGACCCAGTGCCTCCACGCCGTCGGCTGTGCGGAGGCCGGACTCTTCTTCACGCGCCATCCCGAAGCCGCGGCAAAGCACACCGGCGACTATCGCGAGTTCAAGGATGTGACCTTTCACACAGACGAGGTCGTTTACGTCTCGATCGGCGAGGGCTCGACCAGCCAGGGCGAGTTCTGGGAGGCGCTGAACTCCGCCTCAAACGGCAAACTTCCCGTCGTCTTCGTAGTGGAAGACAACCAGTACGCGATCTCGACCCCGGTCGAGGTGAATACACCCGGCGGAAACATCTCGCGGCTGGTGGCGAACTTCCCCAACTTCTACTTCGCCGAGGTGGACGGCACCGATCCCCTTGCCAGCTACCAGGCGATGACCGAGGCGGTCGCCTATTGCAGGGCGCGCAAGGGCCCGGCGTTTGTCCACGGACATGTGGTTCGGCCGTACTCCCACTCGCTCAGCGACGACGAGCGGTTATACCGGTCCGCGGCGGAGTTGGAGGCGGACGCTCTGCGCGACCCGATCTCCCGGATGCAGATGTGGCTGCTGCGCGAGGGCATCCTCGATGAAGCAGCCATCGACCGGCTCGAGCGCGAGGTTGAGGCCGAGGTCCAGCGAGCGGCCGACCGCGCTGTCGCCGCAGCGCCTGCCGAGGTCGCTTCGATTCTAAGGAACGTGTACTCGGAGGTCTACGACGCCTGCCAGGCGCACGCCTCGGAGACGGTGCCGCCAGCCGCCGACGCGACCGAGCGCACCATGGCGGACCTAATTAACACCTGCCTTCGCGACGAGATGCGCCGCGATCCGCGCATTGTTATCTTCGGCGAGGACGTCGCCGACGCCACCCGCGATGAGGCGCTCAAGGCGGGCAAGATCAAGGGCAAGGGCGGCGTCTTCAAGCTCACCGCCGGCCTGCAGACCGAGTTCGGAGCCGACCGTGTCTGGAACTCTCCCCTCGCCGAAGCCAACATCACGGGACGGGCGATCGGTATGGCCGTCCGCGGCCTTAAGCCGGTGGTCGAGATTCAATTCTTTGATTACATCTGGCCGGCCATGCACCAGATGCGAAACGAGTTAGCCTTGATGCGCTGGCGGTCGAACGGACAGTTCACCTGCCCCCTGGTGATGCGTGTTCCGATCGGTGGGTACCTGACCGGCGGCTCCATCTATCACTCGCAGTCGGGGGAGAGCATCTTTACCCATACCCCCGGCGTTCGGATTGTGATGCCGTCGAACGCCGAAGACGCGCTCGGGCTGTTACGCACCGCCATCCGTTGCGACGACCCCGTGCTCTTCTTCGAGCACAAGCGGCTCTACCGCGAGACCTTTGGGCGCGCCGTCTACCCGGGTCCTGAGTTCAGCATCCCCTTCGGCAAGGCAAAGATCATCCGCCCCGGCAAGGATCTTACCCTGATCACGTACGGCGCGGTCGTCCCCCGAGCCCTCCAGGCGGCGCAAAAGCTCCACCGTGAGGCGGGCATCGATGTCGAGATCATCGATCTCCGGAGCCTTGCGCCGTATGACTGGGAGGCGATCGCCGAGAGCGTCCGCAAGACCTCCCGGGTGATCGTCGCCCACGAGGACATGCTCAGCTGGGGCTACGGCGCCGAGATCGCGGCGCGCATAGGCGACGAGCTCTTCCACGATCTCGACGCCCCCGTCCGCCGGGTCGCCGCCATGGACACTTTTGTGGCCTACCAGCCGCGGCTTGAAGATGCGATCCTGCCGCAACCGGAGCATCTCTACCGTGCAATGGCCGACCTGGCGGCGTTTTAGCCCGGGTCCGCAACTGCGCCGCCCGGTACGGGTTCCTCCAAGCGTGCGTCGCGTTTCGCGGTGGCATGGTTCATTCCGAAGGAGCCGCACATGCAGATGATCCGGCCAGGTAAGGGCGAGTTGCAAAGGAGTGCCAGGGATCTGATGGCGGGTCTGCTCTGTCTCCAGCTTGCGGGCATACCGATGCTCGCAGCTCCGATGGTCGCGGAGACTCCACCGCCGCCAGCCTCACGGGCGCAGCACGGGGAGATGGGGGGCGAGCAACGGGTGCTGCACGCGCTCAATCGGCTCACCTTTGGACCCAGGCCAGGCGAGGTTGCCACGGTCGAGCGGATCGGTCTGAAGAGGTGGTTCGAGCAGCAGCTCAACCCGGGGACGATCGACGACTCCGCTCTAGATATCCGCCTGGCTGCGTTCCCCGCTATGGCGCTCTCGCAGCAGGAGCTGATGTACCGGTATCCCGATCCGCAGAGGTTGAAGGCGATGATCCAGCGGAATGAACCGCTGCCGCGAGACCCGGTCGAGCACGCCATCTATGCCGACGGCATCGCCTTCTATAAGGAAGCCCAGGCGCGCAAAGCCGCTGGAGAGAAGACTCTGGCTGACGCGAGTCAAGCCGCAGGGATGACCGGCACGGGAGCGGAGATGGAGAGACCGAACCCCCTCGCGCTGGATGGGGCCGCGCAGGAGAGGCGAAGGCGCGGCGTTCGAGTCGACCTGCTCGGCGGCGAGGCGTCGCCCTACACCATGCCCGGCAAGAAGAAGACGGCGGCTCCCCCGGTCATGGATGCCCAGAGCGGAGCCGCGACTCAGGCCCAGAGCGGAGCCGCGACTCAAGCCCAGAGCGGAGCCGCGACGCAGGAGGGTGTGGCGCAGCCTGCCGGGAATCGTGGCCGGGCCAGGCACGACGAAGCTGCCTTCCCTGAGTCGGCGACCGCCGAGATCCTGGCTCTTCCGCCAGACGCCCGCGTTCGGCGGATCCTCGCGCTCGAGCCGGAACAGCTGGTGAACCTCCGCCGGAGCCTCAGTCAGCCGGAGCTCGCCGCCGTCGCCCGCGATCTCAGCCCGCAGCAGAAGGAGATCTTCGCCGCGCTCGGCGGGTCGGAGCGGATGATCGGGGCCGAGCTCCTGGAGTCGCGGCTGGAACGTGATGTCTACAGCCAACGCCAGATCGAAGCCGTGATGACGGACTTCTGGCTGAATCACTTCAACGTGTACCTCAGAAAGAATGGCAAGGAGCCGTACCTGCTGCCGGCTTACGAGCGGGAGACGATCCGCCCGCACGCGCTCGGCCGCTTTGAAGACCTGCTGATCGCGACGGCCAGGAGCCCCGCCATGCTGGATGTACCTCGACAACTGGCAGAGCATCGGCCCCGAATCCGCTGCCGCACAGCGGGGCGCACGCTTCGCCGGCTTCGCCAAGAACCCGCAGGTAAAACAGGCGCTAAAGGATCGCGGCCTAAACGAGAACTACGCCCGCGAGCTGATGGAGCTCCACACCGTCGGGGTCGGCTGCGAGGTCAGCAAAGACCATACCGCCAACCAACTCGACGCCGCCTGCGGCAAGGGATACACCCAGGCGGACGTCACCGAGGTCGCCAAGGTGTTCTCCGGATGGACCATCGACCGCCCGGCTGACGGCGCCGGGTATCACTTCGAGGAGCGCCGGCATGAGCCCGGAAAGAAGACGGTTCTCGGTCAGGTGATCCACGAGAACGGCGAAAAGGAGGGTCTCGAGGTGTTGCACATGCTGGCCATGAGCCCCGCAACGGCCCGGTTCCTCTCGACCAAGCTCGCGGTTCGATTCGTGAGCGACAACCCTTCGCCGGCGCTTGTCGACCGGATGACCAAGTCCTACCTCGCTAGCGGCGGAGAGATCAAGGCCGTGCTGCGAACCATGTTCGACTCGCCCGAGTTCTGGTCGTCCGAGGTCTACCGCGCCAAGGTCAAGACGCCGCTCGAGTTCGTCGCGTCCGCCCTTCGCGCCACCGATGCGGACGTCACCAACGCTGTTCCGGTGGTGCAGTCGCTCGACCGCCTTGGCATGCCGCTCTACGGGATGCAGACACCGAACGGCTACAGCTGGAAGGCCGAACCCTGGGTCAGCACCGGAGCGCTGGTCTCGCGGATGAACTTCGCCCTGGTCCTCAGCGGCGGCAAGCTGCCCGGCACCCGCGCGGATTGGACCCCGCTGCTCGGCGAACCCCAGACCGGCGCACACCCGGTCACGTTGGGGAACGGAAGCGCGAGCTCGACCGCGGCTGCCCAGGAGCTTCGTCTCGAGAACATCCTTCTGGGGACCCCGGCCAGTGATCGCACCCGTCAGGCGGTTCTGGCCCAGGCACAGGACAGCTCCGTACCGCAGCAGGCCGAGCGTGACTTTCTCGCCCGCGGCCCCCAAGGCGCCATAGTTCCCCAAGGCGCCATAGTTCAGGACACGGGCGGGGTCGCGGAGGTCCCGGCCCAGAGAGACGTCCCGTCAGCAATGGATCGCCAGGCTGGGACGATGGCCGGACTTCTGCTCGGATCTCCGGAGTTTCAGCGCAGATAGACCCGGCTATGAGGCGCTGACCAGACTGAGACGGAGACGCGGACCAGGCTGGGGACGCGGGCCAGACTGCTTGGGCGAAACTTTCCCCCCGCCGGGGCGTTTGCTTCTTCAGGGCCTGGCCAGGAACAGCAGCAGCAAGATTGAGGTAGAGCAATGCGAATCACACGACGAGGTTTTATGAAGGGCGGAGCGCTTGCCCTGGTCGGAACCTCCACCATACCGAGCTTTCTGACCCGAAGCGTCATGGCCGAGGTCACATCGGCGGCTGCCAACAAGAAGAAGCTGATCATCCTGTTTCAGCGCGGAGCCGCCGACGGTCTCAACATCGTCGTCCCGTACCGGGAAAAGAACTACTACGCGATGCGGCCGTCGATCGCGATCGCGCAGGAGCAGGTGCTCGATCTGGACGGCTTCTTCGGCCTCCACCCCTCTATGTCGGCGTTCAAGCCGCTCTACGATCAGGGGCACCTCGCTATCGTCCATGCGGCGGGTTCGCCCGACACTACCCGCTCGCACTTCGACGCGCAGGACTACATGGAGAGCGGAACACCCGGGGTCAAGGTCACTCAGGACGGCTGGCTCAACCGCGCCCTGCAGGACGAGGCGCTTACCGACAAACCGTCCGCCTTCCGGGCCGTCGCGCTCGGCACCCAGGTTCCCCGCACGCTGCAGGGCAAGCTCCCCGCGATCGCCGTCAACAATCTTGCCGACTTCTCCGTCGGCGGCAAGGGACCGACGAGCTCGCCAATCTCAAACGCCTTCCAGGCGATGTATGACCAGAGCACCGATGCCGTGCTCCATGGAACCGGCCAGGAGACCTTTGAGGCGGTGCGGATGCTGAAAGCGGCCAACCCTGCGCACTACGAGCCGGCTCCGGGGGTGGTCTACCCGAACACCCCGTTCGGCAACAGCCTGAAACAGATTGCCCAGCTGATCAAGGCCGACCTCGGGGTCGAGGCCGCCTTCTCCGACATCGGCGGCTGGGACACCCATCAGAACCAAGGAAATGTTAACGGGCAGCTGGCGAACCGCCTCAAGGAGTTCTCCGAGACCATCGCCGCCTTCTGGAAAGACATGGGAGCGGACGCGGAGAACCTCACGCTCGTCACCATGTCGGAGTTCGGACGCACGGCCCGGCAGAACGGCACCGGCGGCACCGATCACGGGCACGCCAACGTGATGTTCGTGCTCGGCGGCAACGTGAAGGGCGGCAAGGTGTACGGCAGGTGGCCGGGGCTGGCGAACGAGCAACTCAACGAGGGCAGAGACCTGGCCGTCACGACTGACTTTCGCAGAGTTCTCGGGGAGGCGGCGTACAAGACGCTCGGTGCGAAAGACCTGAATACAGTCTTCCCCGGGTCACAGGTTCAGCCGAACGGGTTCCTGAATTTCACCTAAAGTTCCAGGCGGTTATTACTCCCGCTGCCGCGCGTAACCTGACTGGGAGGCGTAGTTCATTGAGCGAATCATCTACAACGAAGGTGGTAGCAGACAGGACAACTTTTACCTCAAAGGTGCGTCATACTCACTGTAGTTGAAAAGCGCCGGGCTATCAGTTCCCTCGGTTCCGGCTTCCCCTAGCTGCCCCACCCCTCCCCACCTAAAGACCGTAAGGCTCCCAGATCACCGGGAGCCTTCACTCCTTTCTGGCGCTCCTTCAGCCGAAGCCGAACCTGCGATCGAGCGCCGCACCTGCTCCGTAAAACAGCAGCATCAGAGCCATCGCGAGGAGAGCGAGCGTGTACTCGGAGGCCGGGTAGCCCTTATGCAGGTTGACGGTCACCAGCGCCACGGTCATATTGATCGCGATTAAAAACGCGGAGAAGCGGGTGAACAGCCCGAGAACCAACAGGCCTCCGCCGAGAAACTCGGTGAGCGCGGAGACATAGCCGAGCCACGGCGGCAGACCCAAGCTGGCCACGAAGTGGCTGAAATGTTCGAGCGCCGCCAAGGGGCTGCCGTGAAGGCCGTTCGGCGGCACCACCTTGCCATACCCGTGGTAAACCATCGCCGCACCCAGCACCAGCCGCAGTAGAAGCGCGCCCAGAGGTTGAAGGCTATCCAGCCAGCGAGACATATCGATCCTCTCTCCGCAGACTAGCCTGCGTGCCCTGCATGATTTCCACTATTGCGGACGAGGTGCCGGCCTCGGCATCACTGCCGGAACCTGCGTCGGCGGAGCGTACAGATCGAGAAACCGCTTCAAGACCGGAGCGTACCGGACCATCGCGGACGGAGGTAAAACGACGGTCATCTTGGGGTCCGCGGCCCGGAGCACCTCGGGATCCTCGACCTCGCCGCGACTGAGAATCAGCTTGGGCAGCTTCAACTCGTCAAGCGCCGGCCGCAGCGCAAATCGATTCCGCAGCAGAAGCCCGACGGGCACCAGCCGCGAGCGCGAATCTCGCCGGACGCGTCCTTCGACGTCGAACTCGGGCTGGTCCAGGATCAGCGCGGGCACTGAGGCGTGGGTTGCCGCCAGACGCAGAGCCAGCGCCGCGCCCAGGCCGCGTCCATAGGGGATGATCCGGTCGCTCCCGAGAGCCCGCGAACGGGTCAGGTAGTCCCACGCGGCTTCGGCATCGTCGGCCATGCTTCGCTCGCTCGGGTGCAGCTCCGCGCTTTGCCCAAAGCCCCTGTAGTCGAGGGCAAATACGGACAAGCCAACATCGTGGAGCCGCGCCAGCGTCCCCTGATCGCCGGCCAGAGATCCGTCTCCGCCCGGGAGATAGAGGATCGTGAGATGCGCGAAGGCTGCGCCCTGCCCGGCCGGGATCCACCAACCGGTCAGCTGGGGAACACCGGTAGCTCCAGCAGCAAACCGAACGGTCTGGAAGGGGACGCCGCCGACTGCTTCCGGCGCCGCCGCGGTTCGGCTCGGATGCAGGACCAACTGCCACTGCCCCCTGTAGAACAGCCCGCACAGGGTCAGGTACCCGCACGCCACCGCCACCAGCACCGCTGCCAGAAACGCCTTCAGCAGCCAAACCGGATCGACCACGCCGGGCGCCCCAGCCGCGGCGGCGGGACGCCCGTTGACGTGTCGTTTCGATGACCTCGGCATGGCTCTCCCCCTGATCCTTTACTCGCTGGCGGATGCGTCTCAACCCCATGTGCGGGAACGCCTTTATCTGATCCCGGAACGCGTCTTACACTAGATTAGCCGAGTTGGCCAGACCAGTGTGGGCGTGCGGCTTTTCGGGCATAGGAGAAAAAGAATGCCGCACTGGGTAAAGCTCTGCAGCGCAGCCGACGCGCCGGCAGAGGGCAATGTGATGGAGGCTGAGGTTGAGGGTGTCGCGGTCTGCCTGGCTCGCCTGAAGGGGGATCTCGCAGCCCTGGATAACGTCTGCCCGCATCGCCAGGGGCCGCTCGGCCAGGGATGGATCGAAGGAGCCGCGGTCGTCTGTCCGTGGCACGCGTGGGCCTTCGACCTGCAAACCGGAATGGCGGAGCCGCCCGAGCAGGCTCAGGTCAAGGTCTTCGAGCTGCGCGCCGAAGCGGACGACCTCCTGATCAAGCTCGAATAGGCTGCATCAGAAAGGCGCTTCCCTACCAAGGGCGACTCCCCCCCGCGTGAACCAGAAAGGGAACACCGGGCTGCCCTGTTGAAAACTTTCAACCTTCGCCTCCCGCGCCCGCAGTAGTCTGCAGGCAGTGCCAGACCAGCTGTAGAAACTCTGGTTATGAGAGGAACTTGACCCAATGAATCTTCGCAATCTTGTGCTGGCCTTTGCAGCTCTCGCCGTATTTGCCGTATCGACCATACCTGCCGAGGCCTACGGCCACCATCACCGTCATCGCCACCACCGCCATCACAAAAGCTAAGTCGGACGTCTCCAGCTCCCTACCTGACTCCTAAACCGGGGCGTGAGGAGATCGCTTCACCTCACGCGCTCCCCTTCATCTTCTCCTTCACGCTGTGCGCCAGCTTTTCGATCTCGTCGGCCTTCTTGACGACATCGACCGAAAGCACATTCTTGTCGGTCTTATCCACCTGCTGCTTCAGCTCCGTGGCCAGGCTCAACAGCTTGTCCGTATCCGCGACCAGGCGCTTCTGCCGGTCTGTGTTTCTTCCCCGCGCCTGCTGCTCTGCGAGCTTCGCGGTAAAAGGGTCATCGGGCCGATTCGGTTCTCCGAGGCCTCTTGAAGCATCGGGCGGCATTGGCCGCGGCGGAGTTGGGCCCTGCTGAGAGATGCCGGCGCTTCCACTCATCGCCAGGGTGACAACCGCCGCCAAACCTGCGTTCCAACCTCGTCGTGCGCGCATCACAGTCCTCCGCCCCGCTCTCGCTGACATCCAGCCGTTGTAACTTGGGAGCCTCAAACCTCTTCAGCGGCGACCCGCCCGGGTCCCGACTCCCCGCGAAAGCGAGCTTTTATGATGCTTCTTACCGCGTCGACTTCGCAAGTCGACCCCATCTCGATAATCCTGGCTCGAGATTGGCACGACGATGTCGTCAACTTCGTTCGATCGGATCTCCCTCGCCTGCTTGCGGTCATCGTCGTCGCTCTGATCCTGCAACGGATCGTCGCCTTCTTTGTCAATCGGATGCGCCGTCTGGCCGACCGGCAGGTGGGCAACCCGCAGCGGGCCTCGCAGCTCCGAACCGTGGCGGCGATCCTGCGGGCAACCTCCTACAGCCTTATCGGCTTCATCCTGCTGCTCCACATTCTGTCGGTCTTTCAAATCAACCTGATGCCCTTGCTGACATCTGCGGGCGTCGTCGCCGTCGGTATCGGGCTGGGCGCGCAATCCATCTTCAAAGACATGCTGAACGGCATCTTCATTCTGGTCGAGGATCAGTACAACGTCGGCGATGTGGTTCGGATCGCGGGCCTGGCCGGCACCGTCGAGGATCTGACCCTGCGCCTGACCCGGCTGCGCGATGGGGACGGAACCCTCCACATCATCCCGAACAGCCAGATCGCCACTGTGTCTAATCTTTCGCGCGACTTCTCGATCGCCTCCCTCCCGATCAGCGTCGATGCGAGCGCCGACCCGGACCGGGTGATGGACGTGCTGCGCGGCATCGCCTCCGAGCTCCGCGGCGATTCCGCGTTCAAGGACGTCATCCTCGCCGACCCCGACATCCTCGGGGTCGACAAGATCAACGGACGGGAGGTCATCTACCCGGTCAATCTCCGCGTCCGCGCCAATCAGAGAGATGGCGTGCTGCGCGAACTCCGCCGCCGCATCATCAAGACTTTCGAGCGCGAGGGGATACCGCTCGGCAACGCCTCCAGCCTGCTCATCATGCAGCACCTGGACCCCACCGCTCCCCGGGCGCAACAGCCGCTCACAGGCTGAAATGGCGCCGGGCGGGCAGGCGATCTACACCGACTGGTTCATCACCTGGAGCAGATCTTCCACTGTCTTCACCGGCGGCTGGCACCGGTTGCCGCTGCACACGATCGCAAAGCTGCCTGGCTCCTTCAGCTGCGGCAGGTGCGGCAGCGTCTCTGCCAGGGCGGGCGGCAGGTTTCGGAGCTGCTCGCGGGTGAGATGAAGGACACTTTTGTTGATCGCGAAGCGGGCCAGGGCGACTGCCTCCAGGCGGTGCGCGTCGGAATCGTTGCCGATGACGCAGACCTGGATGGGCCGCTGCAGCAGGCGTTGCAGGGCGATGCCGTAAGTCGCCGCGAACAGGCCGAAGTGCTCCACTACACCGGCAAAGGTCTCCAGCGTCTCCTGCGCCGCGACCATGTAATCCTCGCGGCCGTTCAGACCTTCGAGACGGAACAGGAGGGCAGCCGCAACCGGGTTGCCCGCCGGCGTCGGGGAGTCCTGCAGAGGCTTGCGCTTGGCCGACAGGGCACCGATCCGGGTGCTCTCATCGGTGGTCGCATCCATGTCGAAGAAGGCACATCCAGTCCGGTCGTAGAAACGCAGCATGACGCTATCGGCAATCTCTTCGGCAGCGGTGTAGTAGCGAAGCTCACCCGTGGCCTCAAACGCATCGAGCGCCGCATGACCGAGAAACACGTAGTCGTCGAGTATTCCGGGAACGCGCTCCTTCTTCCCGGCGCCCTCCCCATAGGCGATTACGTGCGCCACGCCCGAGTCCTTGTCCCACGCCTCGCCCAGCGCACGGTCCAGCGATTTCAGGGCGAAGTTGCGCGCGCCCGCCATCTCGAGGACCCGTCCAGCCTCCAGGAAAGCCGAGATGCACATCGCGTTCCAGGCCGTGTACAGCGTCTTGTCGATAAAGGGCGTGGGCCGCTTCAGCCGCGCCTCGGCCATCTTGCGCCTGGCAAGCGCTAGCAGCCGCTGCGCCTCCTCCACGGTCACCTTTGCCGCGCGCGCTACCCGGTCGATCGTTCCCGTGATGTGAAGGACGTTCTTGGCCGGGTTGTGGTGCATATTGCCAACCTCGGCAATTTCGTAATACGTGCCCGCGACGGCCAGCTCTTCGGGCGTCAGCACCTCCGCGGCCTCGTCCCGCGTCCAGGTGAAGTAGTCGCCGTCGTCGTCGAGCGAAAAGTCGGCATCCTGCGAGGCGTAAAAACCTCCCCGTTCCCGATCGCTCAAGCACGCGTCCATCCAACCCACGATCTCGCGAGCGACCCGCGCAAAGTCCGGTTCCACGAAGGTCTGAAAGGCGTGGACGTAGTTCTTTAGCAGCTCGCTGTTGTCGTAGGCCATCTTTTCAAAGTGCGGCACCACCCATCGCTCGTCGACCGAGTAGCGGTGAAATCCTCCCGCGAGATGGTCGTAGATCCCACCCTTGGCCATCTTTTCGAGCGTCACGCTGGCCGCGGTCCTGGCCGCCTCGACCGCCTCCGTCCGCTTCCCCACCGAAACCCGCGACGCCGCGTCGATCAGCAGATCGATGGCCGCGGGATGGGGGAACTTCGGCTGGGATCCAAAGCCGCCGGAACGCGGATCGAACTGCTTCAGCGCGGCCTCGACCAGCTTCGCCACCAGCTCGGGCCCGGGATTGCCGCTTCTTCCCGAGAACGCCTCGTTGTGCTCGATCGCCCGCATCACGCTTCCGGCCGACTCGTCCACCTCGCCGCGGCGCTTCTCAAAGGCCTCCGCCATGGTCAGCAGAACCCGGCGGAAGCTGGGCCGCCCATGCCGGTCATCCGGCGGGAAATAGGTGCCGCCAAAGAACGGCCGGCCATCCGGGGTCAGGAATGCCGTCAGCGGCCATCCGCCCTGCCCGCTGATCGCCGCAACCGCCGCCTGGTAGCGCGTGTCGACATCTGGGCGCTCATCGCGATCGACCTTCACCGCGACGAAATGCTGGTTGATGAGCTCGGCCGTCCCCGGGTCTTCGTACGACTCGCGATCCATTACGTGGCACCAGTGACACCACACGGCGCCGATATCCAGCAGGATCGGCTTGTCTTCCGAACGCGCCTTCGCAAACGCGCTCTCGTCCCACTCCCGCCACTCGACCGGCTGATGCATGGCGGAACGCAGGTAAGCGGAAGACGCCTCCGAGAGCGAGTTCTTGTCGTCGGCCATAGACGGTCAAGTCTATCTGACCTCTGCCCCGGCAGTCTCCGGGGACCTCGATGACCATCGGCCATGAGGCCCTCCCGAGCCTTAAGCCGGAGGCGGATTGCTGCTGATCGGCTTCGGCGGCTCCGGAGCCTTCGGCGCCGTCAGCCCCGGGATCACCGGCGTTTGCGACACAACGCCCACCGCCGCATCCGCCAAGCTGATGCCATATCGCTCGAGCGTATTCGAGAGGAGCTGCTGCAGCGACACCCGGTCGATCGCGTAGGCCGCGGTCGCCGAGATCAGGTTGTTCTCCGCCGTCGCCTGATTGCGCTCCTGCTGTAGCACGTTGGCGGTAGTCGACGCACCCAGCCTGTACTTCTTCTGCTCCGCGTCGAGACTCTGCGCCGCAAAGACACGCGCCGCGGTTGCCGATTGCACCTGTGCCCGGACGTTGGTGAGCGCGTATTGCGCATTGATGACCTGGATGCGCGTCTGCGTGTAGAGCTGCTGCAAGCGCATCTGGGTCTGCCGGTACTCCATCTGCGACCGCGCCTGATCCGCCTGGGCGGCGCGGTTGCGGATCGGGATCGTGATGTTCACGCCCAAACCTTTATCCGGCGAACTGTTATTGAACAGGTTGCCGAAGGTTCCGGCATAGCTGTTGGTTCCCGAGACCGAGTTCGGCGGGCACGGCACCGGGGTCGTCGACGTAAACGAAGTCGCGCAGTTCAGATTAGGATTCTGTGCGCCGCCCAGAGCGCTTGCGCCATAAAACCCGTAGGCGTCAATGATCGGCAGCAGCCCATTCTTTTCACCGCGAATCGTGATCTCGTTGTTCTTCATGTTCAGAACGGCCTGCTCGATCTGCGGATTGTTGGTGTAGGCCTGCTTGACCAGGTCCTCGACCGCCATATCCTCTTCCGGCAGACGGTCCAGCCCGACCCGGTCTGTCGGGATCACAGGCGCGGTCGAAAGCTGGGGATCGTTCAGGTTGCGTGCGATCGCCTGCTTCATAATCAGCTGCTGATATTCCAGATTCGACTGCGACGCAATCAGCGCCTGCCTGTCGCTTGCCACCGTCGCATCCGAGTTCACGACATCGAGCGGCGCCAGAGTTCCGATCTCGAGCTGCTTCCGGTTGTCCGCCGTCAGCTGCGTCGATTGCGCCAGCGCGCGCTGCTTCGCCTGCTCATCCTCGTACGCGCTCACCAGCGCCCAGTAGATCGTCTCCACCTGGCTGACCGTGTAGATGATCTGCTGCCGAAAGGAGGAGTCCGTGATGCGCCGGTTATTCTTCGCCTCCAGGATGAACCGCCCGTTGATGCCCGGTCCAAACCCTTGCAGCAGGTGCTGCGTCAGCTGCGCCCGGAAGTTCGACTGCAGGAGCGGACTGAAGTTGGAGCGTTGGCTGTTCGTGGTCTGCCGCGTGTTATCGAACGTCACGCTCAGCAACGAGCCTGTCACAAATCCCTGCTGGTAGCCGAAGTTGTAGTTGCTCGTATTGTTGTTCAGGAAGTTGGTGCCGGTGATGAACGTGGTCGACTGCTGGGTCTGCGCCGCCTCGTACTGCAGGTTGCCGGTCAGCACGGGATCGAAGTTGTACGGCAGAGGTCCGCTCCCATTGGTGGTCAGCACCAGGCCCTGGGCGCCCGTTCCCTGCCCTCCCGCGCCGACGGAGGTTCCACCCGGGCCGCCGCCGCCAGTAATCGTCGACGTGGTTCCGCCCAGCGTGCCCGTTACCAGGCCAGTCGAGACGCCGCGAAAGATCTGCCCCGACCGGGTGCGCAGGATGTCCGTATCAGCAATGTCCAGGTTGATCCGAGCGATCGCGATATCGAAGTTGTTTTCGAGCGCCAGCGTCGCGGCATCGGCCAGGCTCAGGTAAATCTTTCCGTCGCGAAGCAGGCCATTCAGCCGCTCCGTATTAGTGAGCCGGGGCAGCGGAACGTTGGTCGCGGTGTACGGCGCAAACGGGTTGGAGTACTGAAAGGGCTTCTTGGGAATCGTGTAGTCCTTCGGCGTATCCCGAAGAAAGAGCGGCTCGGTCAGCTTCGGCTCAGGAGCCTGCGGCAGGCCTGCCCGGCCGGTCGTATCGTTTACCACCGGCGGGGCTTCGGTCGGCGCCGTCGGACTTGTCTGCGTCTGCGGTGCGGGGGTCTGCGTCTGCGGCGCAGGGGTCTGGGTCTGCGGCGCAGGGGCCTGCGGTGCGGGAGCGGATGTCTGTTGTGCGAAGCCGCCCTGCGTCGTCATGCTCAACAACATCAACGCCACGCCCGCCGCGGCCTGCAAATCGATTGATCTCACGATGCTTTCTCCAGCTCCTGAAAATCGTTCTCAGCAAAGAGGCCTCTTATGAGCAAACCCCTTCCCTGCCTTCATCTCGCACCGGCGCAACTCCCCGCCGGCAGCACGACCTTGTGACTCAATCCTGAGCTCTTGTTGACGTTCTCACCCCTCCTGAAGATTCGACTTCTTTTCAGGCGATCCGAAGAGGACACCCGAAGAGGACACAGGAGCGGCTCAGCCAGACATACGCATCCGACGCCGGCTTCGTTCCACAAAAAACATTCGTCGACAGCAGCGATGCACTCGCAATCTGGCCCGTGCCTGTCGGTGAGTTCTCGGGATGGTCGAAGTATACCGAACAGCTCCGCCACCCCACGGATCGTGGTACGGTCCAAAGCAGTCCCATGCCGCTTTGGAAGTTGACCCTCAGCTACGTCGGAACCACCTTCCATGGATGGCAGGTTCAGCCAGACCGGCCCACCGTGCAGGGGACGCTTGCGGCGGCGATTCACCGGCTCACCGGCGAGCGCGTTCTTCCCCAGGGATCCGGCCGCACCGACGCCGGCGTGCATGCGCTCGCACAGGTCGCCAGCTTCTCGCTCGGCTGCTCGATTCCGGCCACCAACCTCCATCGCGCGCTCAACCGCCTCCTCCCCCGTAGCATCCGTATCCTCGCTGCCGAGGTGGTTGAGCCGCCGTTCCATGCCCGTCACAGCGCCGTCCGCAAGACCTACGAGTACCGGATCTTTCCCATGGCGATGATCTCTCCGGCTGACGGTTCCCCCGAGCTCCGCAGCTCGGGGGCCGACACTGGAGAAGCCGTGGCAGACCCGATTTCCAGCACACATCGGATATCCCCGCCACGCCGGATTTCCCGGATCTGTAGCCCCATGTTGGCGCCTTATGTGTGGGACTACCCCCTTCCGCTGGACTTCGCGGCACTCGATCGAGCCGCCGCCCACATCCTCGGCCGGCACGACTTCACCTCCTTCGCGGCAGCCGGACAGGAGCTCTCCGGCGAGCCGCTCACCGAGACGTCCAGGCCGCCCACCCCTTGCCGCATCATCGATGAGTCGACCTGGAGCTGGGCGCAGGATCTGCTCGTCTACCGCGTCACCGGATCTGGCTTTCTGCATCACATGGTCCGAAACCTGGTGGGAACCTTTGTCCAAGCCGGTGCAGGCCGCTCCTCTCCCGAGCAGATCCCATCGATCCTGGCCGCTCGTTCCCGCTCCGCCGCCGGCTCAACCGCACCGGCACGCGGCCTTTTTCTGGTCCATGTGGAGTACCCGTGACCCCGTTCCCAACCGCGCTCCTCCATCCGGTCTTGCCCCGTGACACGGGATGCCACAGGCGCACGGTACGCCCGGCATGACCTTCTCCCCTGGATCGGCGCATCGCCGCATCGTCTCGCTGGCCGCGCTGACGCCCGTGCACCGGGCCTTCTATTGGCTGCACCTCCATCAGCCGCAGCTCCGTCAATGGCTGCTCGAGACCGTAAGAATCCCGGCGCCACCCTTTGGCGAGCAGGCTCGCGCCGCCTGGTTCGGCGATCGCTTCCGATCGCTCGGCCTGACGGACGTTCACCTCGATGACGAGGGCAACGTGCTTGGGGAGCGCTCCGGAGCTTCCACCGCCCCGGCCGCGGGCATGCTCCTGCTCTCCGCGCATCTTGACACCGTCTTTCCCGCCGGAACCTTATGCGAACCGCGGGAGGATGGACCCCGGGTGCTCGCTCCCGGCGCCTGCGATAACGGCGCCGGCCTCTCCGCTCTGCTCGCCATAGCGGCCGCGCTCCAGTTCGCGCAGATCACGCCGTCGGGGCCCATCCTCTTCGCCGCAAACGTCGGGGAAGAGGGCGAGGGCGATCTGCGCGGCATGCGCCACATCTTCGAACGCGGCCGATATCGGAGCCGCATCGCCGTGGCCATCGCTCTCGAAGGCGGCGGATCCGCGACCGTCGTCACGCGAGCCCTCGGCAGCCTCCGCCTCCGGGTCACCGTGACCGGCCCGGGCGGCCACTCCTGGACCGATGCCGGAGCACCAAATCCTATCCTTCTCCTCAGCCGGGTTCTGGTTGAGGCCGCCTCGCTCCCCCTTCCGTCGCAGCCGCGAACCACCCTCAACGCGGGCCAGATCTCGGGCGGCACCTCCATCAACTCCATCCCGGAGTCGGCAACCGTCCTGCTCGATCTCCGCTCCACTCACCCGGCGCAGATGCGTTCCTCTGCCGGCGAACTCTACGCCAGCATGAGGGAGACGATCGACCTCGCGAACGCTGAAAACACCTCCCACCCGCCGGCCCAAATCGCCATCGAGACCATCGGAGAGCGACCCGCAGCCGCTCTTCCTGACGACTCCCCCCTGCTCGAAAGCGTTCGCGCCGTCGACCGCCATCTTGGCCTCCGCACCGAGACCCGCATCGGCTCGACCGACGCCAACCTCCCCTTGTCGCTCGAGATCCCCGCCATCGCGCTCGGCACGGGCGGAACCGGCGGAGGCATCCACACGCTGGGCGAATGGTACGACCCCACCGGCAGGGAGACCGCCCTTCGCCGCATCCTGCTCACCGTCCTCGACACCGCGCAACGGATCGCCGAAGCACAGCCTTGATAAAGTTCGAGATAAACTCCGACCGTGCCCCCTTGTCTTCGCTTCCTTGCCCTCTCCGCGCTTATGCTCACGCCCGCACTCAGAGCTTCAGCCGCTCAGGCCCCTCCAGCACGGCCTTCCGCTGAACCTCTGCATGACCCGGCACCGCCCGACACCATCTTTCTGCACGGCGACATCCTCACCGGCGCACACCTCCGCGAGCACGACCGCAGCGCCACACCCGGCCGCGTCTCCGCCCTGGCAGTCTCCCACGGACTCATCACCGCCGCCGGAACCGACGCCGAAATCTCCAAACTCAAGACACCCGCAACCCGCGTCGTCGATCTCTACGGCGCCTTCGCCATGCCCGGCTTCAACGACGCCCACACCCACATGGCCAATGCCGGCCGGCAAAAACTCTCCGCCGACCTCGCCGGCTCCCGCTCCCTCGCCGAGATGCAAGCCCGCATCCACGACTACGCCGCCAAAGCCCCGCCCGGCGCGTGGCTCCTCGGCGGCGGCTGGGACCACACCCTCTGGGCGTCGAAGCAGCTGCCCTCCCGCACCGACCTCGACTCCGTCACCGCCGGCCACCCCGCCATCTTCCGCCGCGTGGACGAGCACATGGCCGTCGCCAACTCCGCCGCCCTCGCCGCTGCCGGCATCACCGCCGCCACACCCGATCCCTCCGGCGCCAGGATCGACCGCGACCCCTCCGGCAATCCCACTGGCATCCTCCGCGAGGCCGCCGCCAGCGCCCCCGTCTACAGCAAAGTCCCCCAGCCGACCCTCGCCGAACGCCGCCGCGCGCTCGCCGTGGCCATCGAAGACGCGCTCGCGCACGGCGTCACCACCGTCCAGGACAACTCCGAATGGGAGGACTTCCTCGCCCTCGAAGAGATGGAGCACGCCCACCAACTGCCCCTCCGCGTTGCAGAGTGGATCGAGTTCAACCTGCCTCTCGCCGTCCTCAAGCAGCGCCGCGCCAGCCACTCCGCCGCCGATCCCCTCCTGCACCTCACGATGCTGAAAGGTTTCATGGATGGCTCGCTCGGCTCCCGCACCGCCGCCCTCGAGGAACCCTACGCGGACGACCCCGCCAACTCCGGCCTCCCCCGCTACGATCAGGACGACCTCAACCACATGGCCGCCGAGCGCGCCACGGCCGGCTTCCAACTCGGCTTCCACGCCATCGGCGACCGCGCCAACGCCATGGCGCTCAACGCCTTCGCGGCAGCCGAACAAACCGCCATCCCCGCCAACCACCCCACCCCGCCCGCAAACCCGGACGCCACCATCGTCACCCAAAGCTCGCCTAAGATCACCGCGGCCAGTCTCCGCCTCCGCATCGAGCACGCCCAGGTGCTTCTCCCGGCCGACTTCGACCGCTTCTCGGGCCTCGGGATCATCGCCTCCATGCAGCCCTCGCATCTGCTGACCGACATGAACTGGACCGGGCAGCGCCTCGGTCCCGAACGCAGCAAGTACGCCTACGCCTGGCGAAGCTTCCTCGATCACGGGGTCACGCTTGCCTTCGGCACCGACTACCCGGTCGAGTCCATCAACCCCTTTCGCGGCCTCTACGCCGCCGTCACCCGGCAGAACGAGACCGGCACCCAGACCTTCCAGCCACAGGAGAAGATCACCATCCAGCAGGCTCTCTACGCCTATACCCAGGCGCCCGCCTTCGCCGAGTTCCGCGAGCACACCGTCGGCCGGCTCGAGCCCGGCTTCCTCGCCGATCTCATTGTTCTGGACCGCGACCCCACCGCCGCCAGTTCCATGGACCTGCTCCACACCGAAGTTCTGCGCACCGTCCTCGCCGGGGAAACTGTCTATACCGCGCCGGGGCATGCGCCGGACTCAACCCCTCCGCAGCACCCGCCCGGCCCGTGATCTCTCGGCAACCTCAAACAGGGGCGTCTCGCGACGCGAGAGTCCTCGGCGGTATCAGCAACCGGGCCCTCGCGCATCTGCTTCTGCTCGGCGTCGTTGCCGTCTGGGGCTCGACCTTCGCCCTCGTCAAAGCCGCGCTGCAGGACGCCTCTCCCCTGCTGTTCAACCTCCTCCGGATGGCGATCGGGGCCGCCGCCTTGTGGGCCGTTCATCACCGCCGGCTCCGTCGCCTCCCTCGCCGGACGTACCTCGCCGGGATGGTCGCGGGCCTTCTGCTGGCCGCCGGATACCAGTTCCAGACCCTTGGCCTGGCGCGGACCACGCCGGTCAAGTCCGCCTTCATTACCGGCCTGGTCGTCGTCTTCGTGCCCATCCTCGCCAGCCTGCCGAGGCTTCGCCCGCCGGGCTCTCCACGTCCGCGCTGGCCTACCGCGGTCGGAGCCTTGCTCGCCTTCTCCGGGCTCCTGCTGCTCACCACGCCGTCCGGTCTCGCGCTCGGAAACCTGGCCACGAACCTGGGCGCCGGCGACCTCTTGACCCTGCTCTGCGCCATCGCCTTCGCCGGCCACCTCCTGGCGCTGGCCCATCTCGCGCCCGCGATCCGCGCCGGGCAGCTCGCCACCCTGCAGGTCACCTTTGCCGCGGTCTTCATGCTGCTGACGCTGCCGCTCTCAGGAGCCCTCCACCTCCAGCTCTCTCCGCGGCTCTTGGCCGCGCTCGCCGTCACCAGCCTCTTCGCCACGGCTGCGGCCTTTACCATCCAGAGCTGGGCGCAGCAGCACATCCCGCCGGCAAACACGGCGATCCTTCTCACCCTGGAGCCGGTCTTCGCGCTTGCGCTTTCCCTGATCTTCCTGGGCGACCGCATGAGCCTCCGATCCGCCCTTGGCGCGGCCCTGATCCTCTGCGGCATCGCAACCATCGAGCTCCTCGCCCTCCCCGCGCCCATTGCGATCGAGCCCTCCTGACCCGCTCCGGCCCACCCGGCAGGCCGCCCCAAGCGAAGCGTTCCTACTCTTTAACCCCGCTTCGCGTCTAAACTTTCGTATAGCCGTAAAGCTCGGAAGGGCGCGTGGTCCGAGGCAACACGGTCCCGGGAGTCTTGAAGCTCGGGAACACCGCCTCCGCCACATCCGGAACTTACTTGCATCGAAGTGAAAGAGGATACATTGTCAATGGAAACACCCCAGATTGAACCCCGAACGCTGATGGACCGCATCCGCAGCCACCGCCTCACCACCACCTTTGCGCTCCTCGCGACGCTTTCGACCGGCATCCTCGTCGGCTCCGTTCTCACCCATGGCGTCAGCGGCAAAGAGCAGGCGCAGGCGGTCGACTCCACCGACGCGCGACCGATCGTCATCCCGTCCCCGGTAACCCTTTCAAATGGCTTCTCGCAGATCGCCAAGCAGGTCGGGCCCGCGGTCGTGAACATCAACACCGAGTCGCTGCCCAAGCAATCGACCAACCGCCGCGGCCGCCGCGGAGCGCAGCGCGGACCTCTCCAGAACAATCCCCACGGGGAAGGCGATCAGCCCGATCAGGGCGACATGCAGGACTTCTTCAATCGCTTCTTCGGCGGCCAGGGTGGACAGGGCGGCGGTGAGGGCGAAGAAGACGGACCCGGCGGAGAGCGCAAGGCGCTGGGCTCGGGCTTCATCGTGGATGGCCGTGGGTACATCATCACCAATAACCACGTCGTCGATAAGGCCGACAAGATCTTCGTCAAGCTCTCGACCGATCCAGACGGTGGTCCCGGAGACAACGGGCGTCCCGCCAAGGTCATCGGCGTCGATAAAGACACCGACATCGCCGTTATCAAGATCGATGCCCCTCAGCCTCTCCCGACCGTGAAGCTCGGCAACTCCGACGGCGCCCAGGTCGGCGACTGGGTGCTCGCGGTCGGCAGCCCCTTCGCTCTCTCGAAGACGGTGACCGCCGGCATCATCTCCGCCAAGAACCGATCGATCGATGAGGGTCCCGGAGCCAATGGCATCGCCCAGGGCTCCTTCCAGAAGTTCATCCAGACCGACGCCGCCATTAACCCCGGCAACTCCGGCGGCCCGCTTGTCGACATGGCCGGACAGGTCGTCGGCATGAACACCGCGATCTACACCCAGTCCATGGGCTCGCAGGGCGTCGGCTTCGCCATGCCGGCAAACACCATCGCCAGCGTCTATAACATGCTCATCGGGCCGGAGCATCGGGTCACCCGCGGCTCCATCGGCATCACCTTCCAGGCCGCCCAGTCCTCCGCGGTCAGCAGGATGTATGGCTTCGCGAACGGCGGCGTAATCGTCAGCTCGGTCACACCGAATGGCGGCGCGGCCAAGGCAGGCATCAAGCCGCAGGATGTGATCCTCTCGATCGATGGTCGCAACATCAAGGACGGGGATGACCTGATCGCTGACATCTCGGCGCGCAAGGTCGGCTCCACGGTCAAACTCGGCTATCTGCGGGAGGGCAAGCAGAACTCCGCGACCGTAGCCATCGGGGACCGCACCAAGGTCTACGACGATCTCGCAGGGGGCGAGTCCGACGACAACGCCGGGCCGCAGGAGGCCGACGCCGGACAGGCCAAGCTCGGGATCAACGTCACCGCCATCCCGCCGCAGATGTCGTCCCGGCTGGGCGTCAAAGGCGGCGTCCTCGTCACCAACGTGGCTCCCGGCTCCTTCGCGGATGAGATCGGACTAGGCAAAGGCGCGGTTATTCGCGAGATCAACCGCAAACCGATCACCGACGAAGGCAGCTATCGGGCCATCGTCTCCGGGTTGAAGGCAAAGGATGACGTCGTCTTCGTCCTCCGCTACCCTCAATCCAAGAGCGACAACTATGTCGGTGGCACCCTTCCATAATCCACAAGACCCGCCAAACCAGCAGGCGGAAGGGGCGTATGCGGCAATCCCGCATATGCCTCTTCCCTTTGCCATGACTAATTAATCCGTGGACCTCCTCGACCGCAAACCGCCGATCGCCGACCACCACCTGCCCTACGGTCCGGGCAAGTACCAGTTCGGAGACCTCTGGCTGCCGTCTCAACCGGGGAAGGCGCCGCTGCTGGTCTTCCTGCACGGAGGCTGGTGGAAGTCGGAGTATGACCTCAGCTACGGTGGCCACCTCTGCCTCGCGCTGCGCAACGCCGGAGTCGCCGTCTGGTCTATCGAGTACAGCCGTGTCGGCAGTACCGGCGGGGGCTGGCCGGCGACCTTTACGGACGTCGCTGCCGGCTATGACTTCATCGCGGGACTGGCAAGGCGCTTCCCCCTCGACCTGGGGCGGGTTGTAGCTGCCGGCCACTCTGCTGGCGGACACCTCGCCTTCTGGCTCGCCGGCCGCCAGCACGTCCTTGCCGGCAGTCCCCTCCACGATCCGCAGCCGAGGATCCCGCTCAAGGCAGTCGCCGGTCTGGCCGGGGCGGTCGACCTGCAGCTCACCATCGACCTAGCCGGCCATTTCACCTTCGCCCACGACAAGCTGGAAGTCTACAGGCTCATGGGCGGCACGCCCTCCGAGCAGCCGGTGCGATACCTGGCCGGCGACCCCGGCCACCTCCTGCCGCTCAATGTACCCCAGCTCCTGCTTCAAGGAACCGCCGACGATCAGATCCCCTCCGACCTCCCCAGGCAATGGGCGGAAAAGGCCCGGCGCCAGGGAGATCAGGTCACGGTCACCATGATCCCGGGGGCCGATCACTTCGACATCGTCGACCCCGAAAGCGCCGCGTGGCCCACTGTGCAAGCCGCTCTGATACGCCTGCTCCACGCTTGAAAGCAGCAACAGGCCGTGGATTGCTTCAGCTTGATCGCATCTTATTTGAGAGCTGAAGGAGCCGCAGGCAAGGTATAGATGACCTCGCCCGGCCGTGTGTAGTGGAGCTCTTCCCGCGCCTGGTGCTCGATCGCGTTCGGATCGCTCTGCAGACGCGCGATGTGCCCCTTCATCAGCTCGTTCTCCCGAAGCAGGCTCCTGCTCTGCCGGTCGAGATCGCGCGAGTCCTGACGTTTCTGCTGGTAGGCGGTAAGCCCATTCTGGCCGGCCACAACATGGAAGGCCATCGAGACGGCCAGGGCCGTCGCAAGAACTGTCGCCGCCTTACGCCACCCAAGCCGCCAAAGAACCGGTATCCCGGTTCGTAGACGATTCGATCTCACCCCAACCCCGCTCCGTCGCAACATGGCAATTCCCAGTACAAGTTGGAACATGGACATCGTCAAGCAAAAAGCGCCACACGGCAGCAGGTGAACCTAGTTTGTACTGCCCGAAAGAGCGTGCCTGGAGATGTTGCCTGCCTCGACCGGCTGGAGGTATTCCATTTCCTCCTCGCATGCACCTTGGTATGCTTGCTTCTAGCGATGAATGCCCTTCTCGTGATAACGATCTGCTGCTTCTTCGCCCTGTTTGTGACGGCGCTCGTGGTGGCCAGTCATGTACGGGTTGTGAGGGCAGATCCCGACGAGGAGCACGACCTGTCTCGAAGGCCAAACTTACAGCTCCGGAGACGCGATCCCGGCGAACCTCCGTCACCGCACAGGAGGGAGCAGAGCCTCCGGCGGCTGGTGGAGATGAAGGAACCGGACTGGCGCTTTCTCATCTCTGGCAGACCTCGGAGATCGAGGTCGAACCGGGCTATCTCTCTCGGGCGAGCAAAGCTGCCGCAGCCGGCGAGACCGAGTGGGCCAGAACGATCTGACTGGGCCTTCTCCAGCAAGGATCCAGGCGACCTGGGCGATCCGTACGGGCATCCACACAAACAGCATGGACTGGCAGGGGCCGATGTCGTGAGTCGCCTCGCCAGGAAAGGATGAATATGAGCACCATCTCGGTCCCTCGGACCTTTATGTCGCCGGCAGGTCTGGCTTATCGGCAATCGCTCGCGGCAAAGGGCGCGCTTTGCCTCTGCGCCTCCCTCTTTGTAGCTCTGTGCGCCCACATCTCCGTCCCCCTGCCGTTTACGCCCGTGCCCACCACTCTTCAGACCTTTGCGGTCGTCCTGGTGGGCATAACGCTTGGGCCATCGGCAGGGTTCGCGGCACTTATTCTGTACCTGGCCGAGGGCGCTTCGGGTCTGCCGGTCTTCAGTCCGCATGGTCCCGGAGGCGTGGCCCAGCTCCTCGGTCCCACGGCCGGCTACCTCTTCTCCTATCCCCTGGCCGCAGCTCTGGCCGGGGCATCGGTCAAGCTTCTCCGGCGGCGTATCCCGGCCTTCCCTGCCGCGCTTGTTTCAGGCTCGATCGCACTCGTTCCAGTCTTCTTCCTGGGCGCGGTGTGGCTGGCTCATCTCATGCACCTGACCGGCCCACAGACTCTTCATCTGGCCGTCACGCCTTTTCTCGGGGCAGAGGTACTCAAGCTCCTCGCCGCGGCCTCCGCATACCAGGCGCTCTGTGTCGTTCGGGAGCCGTAGCCCACCTATAGGTAGCCCACCCATAGATCGGAGATGCCGCTAGGTGGGTACTTGCTCACCGAGAGCATCTCAAATAAGAACCAGCATGCTTACGGACGCAGAAACCGGCGTTTACGCGGAAACAGGAAGAGAGATCCATGTTGTCAGGCAGCACGGCCGTTCAGGAAATAAGCATCGCGCACAGCCCCGACTCAGATGACGCCTTCATGTTCTACGGCCTCGCCACGAACAAGGTCCGCGTGCCTGGTTATAAGTTCACCCATGTCCTGACGGATATCGAGACCCTAAACCATAAGGCGATCGATGAAGCGTTCTTCGACGTCACTGCTATCTCGTTCCATGCCTATCCGTACCTGCAGGACCGGTACACGTTGATGCCATGCGGGGGAAGCGTTGGCGATGGCTATGGCCCGATGATCGTCTCTACGCGCAAGCTCACAGCTTCGGAGTTGAAGAAGACGCGGATCGCTGTGCCGGGTACGCTGACGACCGCTTATCTCGCGCTCAAGCTGTACGAGCCTGAGATCGAAACGGCGGTTGTTCCGTTCGACCAGATCATCCCGGCGGTCCTCTCGGGTGAGTTCGACGCCGGATTGATCATTCATGAAGGGCAATTGACCTACGCTAAAGAGGGCCTGATGAAGCTGCTCGACCTTGGGCAATGGTGGCGCGAACAGACGTCCCTTCCCCTGCCGCTGGGAGGCAACGCCATTCGCCGATCACTCGGGGAAAACGTGCAACGTATCGCGACGGCTGCGCTTCGGGACAGCATCCAGCATGCGCTCGACCACCGCGAGGAGGCCCTCCTGTATGCCATGCAGTTCGCTCGCGATCTGGACACGCCAACCGCCCACACCTTTGTAGGGATGTATGTGAACGAGCGCACCCTGGACTATGGCGCGGATGGCCGGGAGGCAATCACGAAGCTCCTCGACATGGGCCATGAGCGCGGCATCATTCCCATGAGAGCGGCTGTCGACTTCGTCGATTGAAGTGCGCACGGAGGCAGCAAAGCAGCGCGTCCGTGCTGTGTTATCTTAGATAAGATTTGTGGGCGTGATTCTTTGTGAATGGCGCGTACGCTCTTCGAACCACAGCGGGAATCCACCCCGGACGCGTAGCTCAACTGGCAGAGCATTCGACTCTTAATCGACAGGTTGAAGGTTCAATTCCTTCCGCGTCCACCATAAACCCCTATTCCGTGCACGTTAGAGGCCTATGCTCGTTGCCGAGCTTCTTGCGTGGGACTTGATGGCTGTTTTGATGGCTGTTCGACTTGTGGCTAGGTGCGATCCTCTGCGACGCTATGCAAATAGTCGATCCGGTTGGATCCGCGCGGTGTAATCGGAAAGCTTTCTCGATAGACGATTGCTGCCCCCACAGACGCTTGATCTCCATCACTAAGCCGGTGTGAACGTACTCACACCCGGCTTGATCCCCCTAGCAAACCGGAGTTGTCAGGGGTATCTCCTCCCGTGGCACCCTTGTAGGAATGAGCGCTTTCCGACTGCGTTGTACCTGAGCTATATTGGCGAACCGCCGGTTCAAGGGCCGATCCGCGGGCAGAGCAAATAGTTAACCGTTCGTTATGTACAAAGCCTCACTTAGTTCCCTGAGGCATGCGTCTTCAGGAGGTCAGTCATGCCCGCGAATCAAATCCAGCATATATTCGTGCTGATGCTTGAGAACCGCGCGTTCGATCACATGCTCGGATTCTCCGGGATCACCGGGATGGACGCTGTTACGAGAACCCCTACTGCCCTGCACGGTCTCTCGGGAACGGAGACGAACACCTGGAATGGCAAGACGGGCGAAGTCTCTCAACCGGCCGATGACGTGATGGTGGTTGACCCCGGACACGAGTTTTCGGACGTACTCTGCCAACTCTCAGGGACGACCGCGACTTACGCGGTAGGACGCGCCTATCCACCGATTGACAACTCTGGTTTTATGGCCTCGTACGCGAGTGTCTGTGCCAAAGCGAACCAGCAGCGGGATCCTGCCGAGATTCTTAAGGGCTTTTCCCCGGCGCAACTTCCGGTTCTCAATGTACTGGCTCGGGAGTTTGCGGTATGCGACAACTGGTATGCCTCCATGCCTGGTCCTACCTGGCCAAACCGTATGTTCGTCCACGCAGCTTCCTCAGGGGGGCTCGACCACAGCCCAACCACAGCCGAGATCACGCTATGGGAAAGCCTTGCTGGCTTTGAGTTCAAGAACGGGGACATCTTCGATCGTCTTGCAAGCAAAGGATTAGAGCGACGCCTGTACGCCGGCGACCAGTTTCCCATGATGGCGGCCCTGAAAGGTATTCATCTCGATGACATCCGGCAGTATGAAAACTTCGCCGCAGATCTCCAGGGCGCGTTCAATTACAGCTACGTGTTCATAGAACCGAGCTACAACCTTCCTCAGGATTATCGGGGAAGCACGTCGCAGCACCCTCTCGATGATGTGCGCCTCGGGGAAGGCCTCATCAAGAGCACCTACGAAGCCATCCGAAGCTCCCCGATATGGCCCAACAGCCTCCTGATTATTACCTGGGACGAGCATGGCGGCTTCTTCGACCATGCCACCCCGCCGTTGGCCGTCGCGCCAGGCGACACAACCCCCGGCACAGGGCATAACAAATTTGGCTTTACGTTCGAGCAGTACGGTCCCAGAGTTCCCGCAGTGGTCATCTCGCCTCTCATTCCTAAGAACTCTATTGATCACCGCCTGTATGATCACGCATCGATCCCCGCAACCGTGGCAAAGGCCTTTGGGCTCGATCCGCTGACCAACCGCGATCGCGCAGCTAACACCCTTTTGCCTCTGGTTTCACTCGCGTCAGCACGTGACACTCCAGCCTCCCTCCCGTCCCCTGCTCCCCCGCTTGCTACTCCTGCGCTCGCCGTCGCGCATGTAGCGGAACTCGCACATGCGCCAGGCATCTCGCGCCCCCACGATTCAGTCAATGACGGGAATTTGCCCGTGGTCATTCAAGGGGCCATGCGCCAGGACCTGGAGCTGTCCCCACCGGAAGAACGCTCCGATATCATCGCGAAAGTATCGGGTCTGACGACACGCGCTGATGCCACCGCTTACCTAAATCATGTAGCTGCCAAGCGGGCCAGCCGACCGCATTCCGCTCCTCCTGCCCACGGGCCCGACATTCACTCTTGATGCCTGTGAAGATTCTCATCCAGCCCGCATGCCCACGGTCCGGAATAACAACGGGAGGGCTGTGAGGTCCTCGCGCGTGTGACCGATAGCAGGGTTGGCTGCCAGAGCCTCAAATGCCTCGGACAACTTCGCGATCTAGCGATCTGCCGCGTCCAGGCTGTCTCCTGCAATGTACTCCCAGATAGAATCCAGATCGGATTCGGCTGCGGGCAAAGACATACCGACTCATGCGCGGCCGCCTCCGCTCCTCGGACTTCCGCGCCATCCGCGCCTCGGCTGATCCCGGCTCGACATGCTCTCCACGATTCAGCGATTGGAGCCTTTTCGAGAGCTCTTCCTTGAAGGCCAGCCAACTGTGCGCTGCGCGTCTGGTCACGTCTTCAAGGAGTCGCAGGGCGGCTCTGTTGCATTAACTAGCTGAGGCGCAGCCGTACCCTTCTTTGCGTGGCGATCACGCGGCAACCTGAAAGAGACGGTTCACGAAGCGGATCTCATTGTGGACACCTTGCCTGCAGGTCAGACAGTGTCCGCGCCGAATCATGCGCATGATCTCGAAGCCCTTAATCGTGGCTGCCGCTGTCTTCATGGTCTGGAAGCCTCGCGTAGGTCGGATGACCCTCTTAGCGCCATGGTCTGCCTCAATGATGTTGTTCAGGTACTTCGACGTGCGCTGTCTTGTGTCTTTGGCTAGCTGCCCTTCACGCTTGAGCCGGTCGATGGCTTCAGGGTACGAGGGGAGCTTATCTGTTGTGATCGACGTGGAAGGCCAGTTCCGCGTCGTCGTCACCGCTTTGCTCAGGAAGCGGTGTGCAGCACGAGTGGTTCGTCGTTCCAGGAGCATGAAGTCTATCAAGCGGCCGTGTTTGTCGACCGCCCGGAACAGGTACTTCCACCGGCCGCCCACCTTGACGTAAGTCTCGTCCACTCGCCAGGAAGTCGAGCCGTAGCCTGGTAGGCTCGTACCCGTTCCTCAAGCTCGGGAGCATAGCGATGAACCCAGCGCATGATCGTGGACGGGTCCACTTCAACGCCGCGCTCCTGCATCATCTCCGCCAGATCCCGGTAGCTGATCCCGTACTTGCAGTACCAAGCGAACGCAGAGCAGGATGACCTCAACCGGGAAACGACGACCCTTGAACATGAATCATCGTAGTGCCCCGTCCGGCTTCCGGGCCGTTAATGCAACAGTGCCATCAGAAGGAGCTGCGTCAGCTCGAAGGAATTGCTCTCGACAAGCGCTTTACTGATAAGGCTTCGGGGAAGGACATGCACCGGCCGCAGCTCCAGCAGTTCACCGAATACGTTCGCGAAGGTGACACGGTTGTATGCCACGCGATGGACCGGCTTGCTCGCAACCTGGATGACCTCCGCAAGATCATTCTCGGCTTTACAGAGCGTGGCGTCCAAGTGTGCGGTTCGAGAAGGAAAAGCTTACCTTCACTGGAGAGGACTCGCCCATGTCGCATTTTCTGCTGAGTGTC
>JAABUV010000214.1_pt1 | contig 86911 bp, 54 predicted proteins | sample 5559971 | NCBI WGS metagenome assembly JAABUV01 (sample SAMN10711881, study PRJNA513362) | rock metagenome | isolation source: Antarctica rocks | place: Antarctica: Victoria Land, Knobhead nord | collected 2015-12-19 | reverse complement strand
TGTAATTGTAGGTAAAGGGGGTGTAACCGTAATACCTCCCTTGATCTTCAAACCATTATAGATATCTTATAAACATCTATTTGTGCTTACAGCGACGAGATCAGTGTTTTATTTCTAATTCCAGTCATCGCAGTATCTTCGATACGATTTCCATGTAAGCTAATAGAGCTGAGCATCCATGTTCTCAAAGCGAAGAAGATCTACAACATGCCCAAATTGATTCCAATCATTGAAAACTACGTAGTATTCGTTAAGTTTCGATTTTTGTGAGCTGCCGAGCTACCATACACTCCAATCAACCCATCAAATTTGACAATATGAGCGCTGGGAAAGCTCAATTGCGTTGTTAATTGCATGACGGTGTAGAGTCTGGTGACAGATGTGGCTGCACCCACTACTGCCATATTGAGGGGTTCCAATATTTGTCATTTGGCGACTTTGCACTGTACAGCATCTGGTATGAGATGTCGAGTCCCTCTTGGAGATGACGAATACCTCCCCTTCGCATTTGGGTCCAAAGTCTGGAATGCTGTATTAACGAGGACTTTATTCACTGTCAAAGAGACGTCCAGGGCATGATCAGCACACCTACAACTAACATCGACAGTCACTGGCATCGATTCAGGGGCATCTATATTACGAGTCATGATAATTTGGATAATGGTAGAGAGGGCATAAACAGAGCAACGGACCACTGTTCGCCCAAATGGATCTTAGAACTGAAAAACCTTAGTTTGGAATCTATGCTACAGCAGTCAATTGACATTGAAACAGGGGACAGGATGCATGTGATCATTACATCCATTGCTTATTGATAACATGGTAGTCGAGAACGCCTCATCTTTTGGATTGGTCTTTCATTCCTGAAAGTGAACTGATCTAATTTGGTAAACCCAACACTAATAATCTTGGATGTATAAACAATTTTATGCAAGGCATTGAACGCAAAGATAACCAAAAACCGATTCTTGAGATTTAGATTTTCGAGAAAAAGAAATTTCCAATGTGTGACCTTTACCTGGAAGATTTCACGTCAATGATGGCAAGATATCATGGAACGAATTTGTTCAAGGGGAAGTATCAGCTGTGGAATGTCATATCAGTTGATGAACCTATTTTTGTGAGATCAAAATGGCAGAACGAAGGCGTTAAGAAATAAATACTTGGGGCTGAAAGGCTTTTGCGTAATCATTACATGTGTTGCTCAATGGTAATATGCGGATATTTGACACGCAGCGATAATAGCACCAACTGATTGCCTAAGCGTTATCATTATTTGTGATTTCTCCTAAATCTTCCTCCTATACATTATATTGTGCTCACTGATACCAAGCGTAGGTATCTTCGCAACTTTACATACACCAGCGAGTGTCTCCTCTATCCAAATGAGATCCCCGTTTAAGTGGTGGGGTGCACCTTCTCGGGCAGTGCATTTTCCAATCCTTTGGGCACCGCCTCCTGCGCAGCCTTGGGTACCGCGCTGTTACCTGTGGCATGGCTGACGCCGGCGTTGCTCGTGGTGTCTGCTCCAGACCCTGTATCGTGGAGACTGTTGGGAACCTTCTCTTCAACTTTCTGGGGAAGCATCTCCTGGAGCTTCTGGGGCACGATGGAGCTGCCGGTGGCGTGGGAGGCGTCGGTTCCTTGACTGAAAGAAGACGATGTTAGTATACCCGTTTATTGACGCATCTATGAGAAGAAACGGCTTGAGCCAAAGATGTGGATTCGCATGATGTCAAAGGAGAAGATGCCGAGTGAAAGTGGTTTACGTACGGCATGATGGAGAAGTAACGGAGTAACGTTTAAAACTTGGTCTTTGACTTTGATTGCTGGTGGAAGTGTAAAGGTTGGATGTGTAGTGGAATTTGATAGATATGTTACGGATAAGAAGGGGATTATATATCTTTCTTGTGAGATGAAAAAGGAGCTATGATGTCTATATCGGCGTAGGTTGCGAATGCGAGTACGTGAACACTGCCCACTCACAGTACCTACTGAGCACTCTTGACGTAGCAATGTGTGTATTACGTCTGCGGAAAGTGTACCACCTTGGGTTTAGCCCTCACTGTCAGCAACTCCGCCCACACCCCGTTGCATCATCTCATCATCTTTTCTACCGCTCATACTGTTGCCTAGAACGTATGTGCCAGCGTCATTGTATTGTGACGTATACGCATGGCTGTCGCGACTTCAGATGTCCTTCGGCAAACACGAATACGCAATTCGGCGCCGACGGACCACGACGGAAAACAACAATCAAACCGCGAAAACGATGGCGGCCTTCGCACGTTATGTGGCTGTCCGGACTCCGTTTCTTTGCGCTATTGATCGTTTTTCTCCCATATGCTGGTGAGTAATCACACCAAGCAACGGCGAACGTGATGGGGTAATCAAATTACCCTCTGGAATACGTTATACATGATCTGCAGACTAGCCTTTATAGGTTTAGCCATCGCTAAGTGTGACTTCCCGTCACTTGTGGTGGCTCCATCCAATTGTCAACGTGAAGTCTGTACGGTATACTGTGGTTGAAAGCGTCTACGGATCTCAAGGCAAGTCGACATGTACTTCTGCCACTCGCTTCGGAAGTTCTGCAACTCGAAAGTCATTAATACCCAGTGCTTGAAATCATTGGCTCCATCCCATGGTCTTGGCTCTCCCCCATCATTCCCATAATCAGTCCATCACATCCCAGCCTCATCTCTTGATGACACAGTCGGTCCCTTCACCCCGTTACTGCTATCCTTATTCTTATGCTTGGGTTTCTTCGCGCTAACAAGCGCATGCTTGTTCTTCCACATCTTGAGTAATTTCAGAGTCAGCATGCCTCATCTCTCAGCCACGAATTCAAAACACGCCGAAAGTGCAGATTTTCCCGTCGGATACTCCGCGGCTTATGTTGACCTCAAGTAAGGCAAAAAACAAACGAAGCTGTAACGCACCCCACCATATTTGTAGTATGGATGCTCAAGGCTCCCATCGATCACACCACCTGAAACATTTTTCCAACATTTCCTAGGGCAGATGAATCGCCATGTCGTGGTGGCATCAATCTGGCAACGCACTAGAACGTCGTTGGGTTCATGACAGAGGTCGCAGGATTTGCGGAAGGAGGAGGGTGACGCGGAGCGCTTTGAGGCTTTCTTGCGGGCAGAATGCACGGCTGCCTCGTCATTAGGCGTAGTGATGATTTCACCATCTACGGATTCCATTGCAGTGTTGTACGAAGCAGAAGGTATATTGACATCATGAACTACTTTATGTAAGGCGTTCCTGAGATAGCCGCCCGTTTCTGTACCCCGCCATACTTCGAATATCCATAAATTACCTTACTTCGTTATCATCATCTATACCGTCAAACGAAGTCGCCAATGATAGAGTGCCGTCCAGCTGCTGTCATCAAACACATGCTAAGATTTATATCATGTCTTCGAGGGTCAGATGCACCATCCTTACACATTCTGTAGAAAGCATTCAACGACGTCTAAAGAATTGATATCGAAATACGAAGCAGTCGTTTCAATATCCGAGACTGTCTAGCGGCTGAATCGGCGATAGCGACAGCAATTTGGAGGCATCGTTGTAGTTGTACGTTTCATACTAAACCAAAGCGTTCGAATAATGTAGACCGATCAGAATGAACCAACTCGATGATTCAAAATCATCTGTAAAAAGCGCCTGTTCTGAGAAGCCGCTGGACTAGGAAACCACGATAGAACCGCCTGCTTGTCAGCAACTGAACTCACCATGATAGCCTGTTCGTGTCATTCTATGGTGATTCTAAGACGAGGAACGTTGCTTCTATGAGTTTTGAGGTGTTTGGGCACAGTAGTGTGTGATACTCGCTAGGAGGGAAGGGTGGAATGACAAATGGAGTAGCTCTTTGGAGGTCTCGAAGTGCACGCTGTAGGCCCTGAGATCCGCTCTACCTCGATGGAATTCTATACCTGCGGAATCGCTTTAACGCCTTAATATGTGTCCTTATCGGTCTTCTGCCGATGGACACTGAAGATCAAAACTATTCATTTGCAGGTCCTCATCGAGGCTATGAGGGTTGGACGGACAAAGTGAATCGGTGCTACCTGGTAGTTCTCTAATAGTGACAAGGCCAGAGGAATCAAAGACTGGTAGGAAGCCCCACGCAAACGCTGTGGATGCACAAGCCCTATTCCGTCACTTTTCCGTGAATGTGAAACTCATCGCTATTTCCTTCACAAGGTCGGGCCCGATACAAGCTGCAAGTTCTGCAGCTTGACACTTGACTGTACTTGGCTCAGAGATATCCTCCTTATGCCACATCATCAGATCCTATAGCCAACGTTAGCCAATCCAATGCTTGAGGGTTCAATCAAATCTAGCCTGACCTCCAGATGTACAAGTCTGCTTCCGAGCTTCAACTGCCACCGATCGAGGTTGATCTGGTCGATGACTTCCTTCAAAGTCATTGCCCCGGGCATTCTAGCTTGGAAGACCGTTGCATCACACTGTGACTGCTTTATGTCATCTTGTTCGGGGCCATAAACGTACTGCAGAGCAGCTTTGAATTTTTCTGGACCCATCAAGAGCTCTTTTTGGAAAAGGGAGCTGAGAAGACTCTTTGATTGCAGAAATGTGTTGAGGTCTGTGCAAGGTATTGCCAATTCCCTTTCCAAAGACATCGACACCCACGGTCGAGAATCAAGTCGTTGAATCAGATCGTCATTTAAGAGATCCCAGGTGTAGGTCAATGGGTCTGTACCCACGATCAGTGAGTATTCTCTTGAAAGTGATGAAAGGGGCCTCTAACCCAAGACCTGCTGGGTACGAAAAGTCGCTTTATACCTCATCTTGATGCATGAGTGAATGTAATAACCTGCTTCAAGAGTCATGGTTTGGGCCCGCTGTTGGTAGTGAAGCTACATACCCATATAGTAATACCTATACCCATCCTCAAGCGATAACGCGATCTCGCGCAGCGCACTGAGTTTACCAAAGTTCCAGTCGTGGACATCTTCATGATAACTAGAATTGAATGAGCCAAGGCAAGTTGATTTTAGCAACAGAGTACTTACAGGAGGTAGACCGAGCTTACGACTTCTGGCAATAGATCGAGGACCCCTAAAGCGACCAATTTCCCGTCCAAACGGTAGCACTGATGGTAGGAACCTATCCTCCTTTGCTTGCCGTCCACCGTGAGAGTACTTTGTTTGAAGCCTGAACAAAGGAATCTCCTAAACCCGGTTCTCGAGATATCAGAAGGCTCGTCGTGATGGACTACCCTCTGATAGTTGCTGTATAGGGAGAATCTGTATGTAAAGTATCAGTACCGGATCTTCTTAAACTCGATTGGCGACAGACTTTTCCTCCGTGAACTTATCTGGCTCCAGAGTAACCTCGAATTTATGCGCAGGCTCGATTCGCCTTTGGACTCTAGTATCGATAGGCCGTTTCACTTGCTGATATTCGGATTCGTGAACCGCATTAGACAGATCAAAATGGTTCTTCCGTCGTTTATTCTCCCTTGAAATGCAAGAAGATTTTAGCTAGCGTGTACACATGGGAGGTTAGACATCAGCTATTTTTGAGTTGTTATGCTAGCGAACCACCATTGTGTAGCACGTACTCACGACCTGTTGGGCAGAACCTTGCGGCATTTGATCTATAGGTTTGACCGAAGACATGCCTGTTGAATCGATTAACGGCCTGACGCTGATCCCTCCTCGAGTCGAAAGTCGTTGCATCCAAGCTGTTCTAGCGTAAGCTGAGAACAGTGGAACCGGTATGATGTTACTAGCCGAATCGTATAATGCACGCAGCAGGAATGGCTGGCATCAGGCTTATAGTAGTATGTGCCTGACCTACGAAAGTAGATGTCAGGAAAGGGAGTCACATATACTCAGCAAGCCTTGAACACGATGGAGAGGGGCCCATACCGGCGCCAGCCTCGATTGACCAACACTTGATAATGGGAAGGCGTCAGTGAATTGGAAAGAGCTCCGACATCGGCACCTAGAGTGGACCATTAGATCAACTAATAAACTGCGGTGGAGGTGGTTCGGGCTGCCATGAAATGCAACTGGGAGGGGGTGAGATGGTGGAAGCCTGACGTTGATTTGCGTGGCAGTAGTTACATGTTGAATATCGATATCCTAGAGGATATCTATCAGCATCAATCTCCCGAGGCCATGCACCACACGACGCTGTAGAGGGCTGGAACGACCCGACATGCTAGCAGAGAGTATTCTGAGCCAGCCAAAGCCGCACGGGGCTCCAGCCTGCATCACGTATAGCTTACCTGTCGGTGTGAGAAAGGAAGAGGGTTTTTCGGCCACGGGAGGCGTATAAGCCTGCATAACAAACTGCTCTCGTTCGGAAAGCTGAAGCTTGTATAGTATCCTAAAGTAGGCTTCCGTACTTGAGAATAGTTTGTATTGTAAAGTAAAGCTTAGAGCAAGGAGGTTTGGCGCACAAGCCGTCTGAACCGTCTGGTGGGGTCAACGGCAGCGCCTAGGAATCAGCCGCTGCACAAGTATTTGCATCAATACTTTAGTGTTCTTCATTCAGCCCTTGTTTGAAGGGAGCTGGGAACACGATAACAATCAATATATTAGGATCGGACTGCCTCGAGCGCACGGGATTTCAATAGGAAAAGTGCAAAAGTCCCTGCAGCTACTGCCTGCTGCGGCGGGTGTAGCGTCGAACTTGATCCAGTCGGAAGATTGGTGAAGGAAGAGATGATGCACACCTGCATTGGTTTCATGCGTGGAAATTCCAGAAGGCGAGAAGGGCCAGAGGAAGCCTGGTCATATTCGACTCGAACTCCGGCCAGCGCAAGTTTCGATAGTGTGGGGAAAAGATCAAAACCAATCCATTCAGCGCCGCAACGTTACATGAACTTGATAAAGATGTAGTAGATCTCGCGCCTGTTGTTTCGAACGATTAGACGAGGAGTGTCGTTCAGTATAAGCTTGTGAGACATAGACCTTGAAGGAGGGAGTACAAGTGTTGGCTCTGGCGGACTCCCGGGTGAGAAAAGGCGTATTCTAAGGCGATCTGCTTAGCCGGAGACCGATAGACGATGAGATATGTCAGGATGAACTGTCAACGATCACATGCTTATGACTGTAAGGTGGTAATTCGAAGCAATAGGAGATATCTAGTATTCTATGTTGTCGCACTAGGTAACTTAGAACACAACATACGTGGGGGTTTGAGGGGAATAACGGCGGAGATTAGTTCTATTTATTCCTCGACTGATGCGGCGACTCCCACGATTCAACCCCGTACCCACAAACTGAATCGGCTACACTCTAATCGGAAGTAGCTGCTTGACTCATCAAACGCAATAAATATGCCGCTCTATCCTGAGAAAAGGATAAGACTTCATCCTCAAACCCGTCCTTCACGGGTTTGAAGGACCACCCTTTCCAAGGCTGCCACCGTCCACACATCCTCAGCTTCCCTTTCCACCCATCGACACGTTCCAATAGCCAATCCTCCAAAGCATTAGCCTATCCGTCCGGATGCATTAGCTACCACATCAATCAAGTGTTGATTACTCCCTTGCCCAGGCGTAGCCTTTGCGCTGCCCAGCTCCTTGCTCTCCGGCCACGTATCCACCCATACGACAGAGCTCTTTCACTTCCAGTCATCGAGAGCTTCGGCGGCCTTCGGACATGGCCCAAAAGCTCGCCTCAACGGCTCGCACTGGGCGAGATAACCAGCGTATGTACATTCCCAAAACCTGATTGAACACGAAATCCTACGGCGCTACCTTGGGCTCGGAGCACACACGTGACAAGGTAGTGACACAGTGGACCATTCGTTTACTGATACTCATCCAGGATACGGTGCCCAGGGTGAACGATTAGTTGCGGGTGTAGTACCCCTCTCAGGCGACAAGAAGATGGTGCTTCTCATTCAATCTACGCGCCGCGGCGGCTGGGTCCTTCCTAAGGGTGGCTGGGAGACCGATGAAGCAACTGCGGAGGATGCTGCCCGCCGAGAAGCCTGGGAAGAGGCTGGCATAGAGTGCAAGATACAGAAAGACCTTGGCAAGATCCCCGACAAACGCCCAGCCAGCCAGCTTACGGCGAAGGCACCGAAAGCGATGTTCCAATTCTACGAGGTCAGCGTCGAGAAAGAGCTGGCAAAGTGGCCAGAGCAACACAAAAGAGGGAGGAAATGGATGTCATATTCGGAAGCCAAAGATGCATTGTCTACAAGACCGGAGCTGCTGGACGCCCTTAATCGAAGTTCGATTGCGAGATAGTCTCTAAAGTGCTTACAACAACCGTGGCTTATGAGTTGGTGACAACATTTGTACCCAGTGTTGACTGTGGGAATCACCAAACCTTTGCATTTGCATATTTGGAAGGCAGGAATGGTGTAGCATGATGATGTGGAATGAGTGATGTTTTGACAGACAGACGCGAGCATCGGAGGTGGAGTATAATTTCCCCCAAGCTCTCTACAGCGTGCATCTGCTCCCATTGGCTTTATTCAAGGTGCTCCTGTTACTTGATAGATTGGCTGAAGCATTTCCGGAAACTACGCTGCTAGGCACCACTAGGTTGAGTAGAAAGCCTCATATGACCTGGCTTTACCAGAAACGCATTGTGGACATCTCTCTTCACAAGCTTATCGACATGCTACCGTAAATAGCTCGATGCAGAGATTTCTCATCGCTCATGAAGGTAGCGAGCCTCAATGAGCTATCTTCCAAGCCCTTCAATATCATTGCTCGAAAAGGGGCTTTCTGCTGATACATTATCTGCTCCTTCGCTCCAACAAGTACCAATACTGTTCTTAGAGGGTCTGCGCCAGAGGATTGGATTGTCTTGCTTACTTGCTTTCAGGAACAAGTACCTCATTTGAGATGACCGAAGCCCAATGCACTTACCATTCTGCTTGGTACTCAGCATGGCTTGGCTGGATTGCAGCTTTGGCTAGGTCGCGTTGATGATTGTTTGAATCCTTTCAGGCTGTCGCGCAAGCCGCAGCTATCAAGGTAGATAAGTGACGTTTTACTTGAACGAAAGTAAAGCGTTACGGTAGGTGGCCTTATTCCTGGTGTTGAATGTCGCTTCCCTCTATTGCCATCGGCACCCACCCTCTTTTGTGACATCCTTCAACACTGTAAATCCAACCACCAAACACCATTCTGGCACTCGTCCATCCAATTGCTCAGACATGGGAAGGCTCAACTACACGAACGTAGGCTCCCTGGTGTGTCATTCTTGGGTACAGCACACTAATGGAATGCTAGCGAAAGGTCGAGGGTCTGAAGCTGGGTCAGATAGTGAACAAAGACTTGGTAAGATTTGGCCTCAGATTTGTGACGGCGAGGGCTAAAATGTTGTAAGGTCAAGCGCATTCCACCAAATACTGGATATAAGGCTGCTTTCAGAGATTCTGCGGTCGAACTTGACGTCACAGGTAAAGCACTGACAGATGAAGGGTTCTTCGAAGTAGCATCGGCGCTGGTAGAAGCGCTTGCCTACAAGGGCGTGCAAGGCAGATGTGCGCGTCTGGAGGAGCTATGTCTGAGAGACAACCGGCTTACTATCGCCTCGCTCCAAGCGATGACACCAGTCATTCAATTAGCCTGCAATGATCTCAGAGACCTGGATTTGTCAGGTAGTTGCTCACCTAGCCTGAAATCTACATCTTCGGATCGTTGATTCCTAATGTGGCATTGAATCAGCAATACTGACAAGAATTCGTACCAGCAAATAGAATCACCGTCAACACATTAGATGAGGTGGTAATCTGGGAGAGCTTTCTATTGGCTTTTGAACGATGCTGCACTCTACGAAGAATCGACTGGAGCGGCAACGCCTTAGGGCCTAGGGCCTTTGAGGTGCTGCTTAGAGTGTATGCAAAAGAAGAACCGGTAGATCTCAAGATTCCACCAGGACTTGAACGAGCCCACAAAGAAGCCCACAAAGAAGCCCACATCCCGTCAACAGCTCATGGGGTTCCTGGTCGTAAGATGAGAAAGTTGAGCATCGTTCCAGACCCTGAGGAATGCAGTGATGAGGACGGTAGTCCTCATCCTCCCAGTCGAGGAGGCTCACGGCAAGGTTTGTTCACCATCACCTGCTTGAAAGACCTGATTGGAAGCCGCCGACATGAAGTCCTCGCGTCTTCCAGAAGCCATGATACCTGTTTTGCTGATTCGCTGTATAGATTCCAAATCACCGGAAAAAGTCAATGCATTGACGGCACAAGCAGACCCGCAACGTCTTTATACCACGACGCATGGACTGCGATCTGTGCCGTACTTTGTTCTTTGTAACACTTCAATGACAGAGACCTGCGCTCTTCATCTGTCATACATAATTGAGAATCACCACACACCTCGACAACTTCTTACATGTGTTCCCCCTGTGAAAGCTGGACCATCCGCGCAGCAGCTATTTTCCTATGGCGATGAATTGCATTGCCATGGCATCGTTTACCGTCCAAATGCCAAGCTCAGCACTACCGGGATGAAGGTACTTGAGCTTGCTGAAAAGAGACGAAAGATCCAATTCGGTGACACCGATGAGGTGAACTTTGAGCCCCTTACAAGCTTTAGGGGCGTTAACAAGCCCCCAAGGATATTGTCTGGGACTGGAAATAGACCTACAGATGACGCCAAGCGAAGACCGTCTACGCACAATGAGGGTCTCGATCAAGGTGAAGAGGGAGCCGATCTGGAAAGGGCGAGAAGTAGGATTCAGGGGAATACACTACAAGAGGCGGGTCCACTTTCCAACGAATTATGGCGAGGAGCTCTCAGAATGCTAGTTGCCGGTCGCGACATACAACTTCCACCAAGAGACAATGCAGCGCCGATGCCGGCGGTCTCCGCAGTTGCCGAAGCTCCTAAGGGGAAAGCTCCAGTCATTAGAACACTTACCATTCCTGGATACGTCAAGTCACATCCGTTGAAGCATCTTCCACACGTGAAGCCTCTTCCACCCTTGGACCCATTTCCACCCCTGCAACCCCTCGCACCCTTGATGATGATGGAAAAGGATCCCAACCAGCCTATCATTCCTTGGATACCAAAGGCTCGCAAGAAGAGCGAGGCAATCCCGTCCCACCCCAACGCGGCTTCGTTGAGGGATGGAGCTGAACTTTCCAACCAACCAATTGAGAGAAAGAACCCATCACGAGAAGACAAAGTCTACCGCACCCAGCTTCCGTGTGGTTTTTCTGAGGACGCTTGGAGAAGAATTCTTGGACAATTCGCTGGTGTCAATGGTACACTGACTGCTGATCAACAGCTGTCGATCTTACATTATGCGATGGATCGGAGGACGTTGAGCAAAGAGAGCGAAGTTTTGGGCCTCACCTTCGCGACTCAGATCTGGCGGATACTTGAAGCCACTGGGTGTCTGACATATGAGATGGACGTTTGATCGAAGGAGGTGATGCATCAACAGGGAAGTTGGGTGTGACTGCTAGCCATTCTCACCAGTATTCAGATAGATCGTGGATTGTCGTTGATATAATATGTACATTTCTTAGATAGTACTCGAGCGAAAACTATGGTCCGAAAGTCCTGATGTACGCTACTTTCCATCTTGTCGTGAGGATGACAACCTCTGCTATGTAAGGTAGAATACTCTTGTATCTAATTATAGAACACCAGACGTCACTGTGCAGGAAACTTTTGATGTGTTGAGCAACCTTACGAAACCCATCGTTCGCATGATTTCGTACTTCTCTGTAGGTGGGAGATCAAATGTCCAACCAGTGTATGCCGTTCTTGCTGTAGCACTCCTCTCTTGTAGCATTCGTCTGCCCTGCTTTACAATTACCGGCACCATGCCCAAAAAGACATCGGACACCAGCAGTCTCAGCAGTCTAGCAGAACAAGGTCTCGCACCTGATACATTCACCGATGGCTTGCCGCTCCCTAGAATGATCGTATTCGATCTCGACTATACACTGTGGCCTTTCTGGGTAGACACGCATGTTTCGCCGCCACTGAAAGCAAAGGATGGCGGGACCAAGTCTGTGGATAAGTATGTTGGTGTTGCCTTGAGATCCCAATCTCTTCTCCCTGCGCTGCTTGCTCAAGTTAACTTCTTGACTGCAATTGTAGATGGGGCGAATCCTTTGCTTTTTACCGCGACGTTCCATCAATCCTTCATTCCGCCAAGAACCTGCAACGCCCCATCCTCCTCTCCACCGCCTCCCGCACACACGCTCCCGACCTTGCCAACACGCTGCTCAAACAACTACTAGTCAAGCCTGCCAACAAGCGCGCGATCGAGTATTTTGACTACATGCAAATATTCCCAGGGGATAAGAAGCAACATTTTGCTAAGATACAGAAATCGTCGGGAATCGAGTATGAAGAGATACTATTTTTTGACGACGAAGCGAGGAATCGGAATGTGGAGACATTAGGGGTAGTAATGTGTTTGGTCACGGACGGGGTCAGTAAAGGTGAGGTGGATAGAGGGATCAGGGAATGGAGGATGAAGAACGGTAGAGAGAAGGAGTGAGGATTTCGACGGGGTTCTGAGCGACAACGACGAGACCAACGAAAGTTGGACGGCACGACGGTTGGGGAGGATGTAGCCAGTGGTGTTTTGGATTTATGGTGCAGTTTCAGCAGGTCCCTCATGCCAGATATTCGTAATGGCTGGCGTCAAAAGAAGGGCATTTCGATGGCATCGATGCATATGGCAAGTCATAGAATATAGATTACTCGGTACTCCTTTGATAGCCATATTCTATAGAATTTCCTTGGCCTGCATTGCCGATCCTGTGTTTGGTATTTTGTCCTGGCTTTTGAGACCCTACCATCTACTGTGTTCCTTGCATAGCCACGTACATAGAATGGAATCATTGCGCCTCTGTCTCTCTCCTGAGCGTTGTTGTAGATGTTTGTTTGACATGTTCCGATGGCTTAGTGTCTTTGTTGGCGCGATAAGATCATCCGGGACATGCGCCACCGTACAAACATACAGCTGCGCCACCTTGATATTCGCCTGTTAAAGTCATGGCCTACATAATGCTCTACAACCCTCAGCTCCAATCTCTAGAACGACACCAACTTATTCACACTGAACGACAATCAGAACGTCCCACCGACACAAAAAAATGGCCGCCATCTCCCCACCCATCTCCTCGCCTTCCCCGTCCCCCTCCCCACGATCAAAAGGCACCCAAACGCCCCTCTCCCTCGACCTGTCCTCCCTTCCACCCCTAATCACGCCATCCCCACCATCCAACACGCTCCTCATCACGAACCTCAACTCAACCGCCAACTTCCACCCCGCCACCCTCTCCAAAATACGAGAACTCCTCTCGCAACCCGTCCCCCTCAACTCCTTCTCCCCCCTCCGCTCCCTCTGCCGCATAATCGTCTCCTACCCCACCACAGAAGCAGCGATAGACATGCGCCAAGCCCTCGACGGGCAGTCCATCGGCGACGACGACCGCATACGGATCTACTTTGGCGAACACACGCCCATCGTCGGCGAAGGAGGCGAAGACCAATACCTGCACCCGCCCAGTCTGGGAAAACTACTCTTCATCTCACCGCCGCCTAGCCCCCCGTTGGGATGGGAAATCAAAGAGGAGGAGCCGCCGAACAAAGACGTGCATGCTGAGGACCTCCAGAAGGCGCTGGCGAACCTACATGGTTTCAAGCGGTGTGAAGGTTCCGAAGAAGAAGAAGATGAAAAAGAGGAAGAGAGGGACGCGATGGACGAGGAGGAGCGGGAAGGGTTGGAGCAGTTCAGGCATGGCGGGTGGGGTACCAGGAAGAGGAGTGGGACGCAGGGGAGCGTGATGGTTTATCATCCGAGGGATCATGGCGATCGGGAGGATTTGCCGGCGGTGATGGTGGAGGATACGGAGGGGGGTGGGGTGTTGGAGGGGGAGGGAGGTGGGAAGATGCTGACGCATACGGCGAGGCCGCCGGTGGAGTTGATGGAGCATTAGGGACGTTGCTGGCGGCGGGACAGGCATAGCGTGCTGGGGTGTTGATGGGGCCGAAGTGCAGGCATCTTAGCGTGGCGTTGGGGATGATACATTGCCAGCACTCTGAGCATACTGCTGAGATATAGGGGTGGTTGATAGCAGATAATGTTGACTGTTGTGGCATGGAGCTGGAAGATCTATAGCCATATATCAAAGTATTGGCAGCCGTTAATACATTCAGTTGTGTACTGCTTCATATTACAGGTCCAAAACGTGCTTCTAGCTTCCTTACATCTGAACATCTACACTCGAAACCAACTAATTCTCCTCCCTCCTCTGACATCTGTCCTCCCCAACCCACCTCCTCCCCTCATCTCGTCTCATCTCGTCTTCACTACATCAAAACCTGCTCATCATTTCCACAACCCCACGAGCCACAACAGCACAAGCGACCGCCAGCTCATCTCTTAGTGTCCAAAGGGCTTACCATATTCAAGCTTCTAGATGCCACTCGAACAGCGTCTCGAGTCCGCAGAAGACCAAATCAGACAGCCGTCTGCCTTGCTCACAACCGTGTCCGCCTTCGAGCCTAGACTTCTCAAATGCGGACTCAAAGCAGATCGTCACTCCTCTTTGGGGGATTTACTCAAAGTGCCTTGTAAGGCGTACTGGTAGGTTAACTCCCCTCCGTACACTATACTTGCTTAAGATGGGAGTGTGAGATCACTTTCCGGAGCGTAAGCAGTATCTTTTGGACGGTTGTCGGCAGTATACTTATCTTCGAAGAAACTCTGTTCCTCGAATATGGTCTTGCACGGAGGCTTGATCCTTCGAAACCCTTACCGGCGGCCAGGGCAATTTTGCTACGTGCCACGTGCTTCCCCGGGTCGATCACTTGGAGACCGCATCGTGAGCTAGTGACCGCGATGCTGTTTCTGCGATGATGATGATGTAGCAACGATTGCGGTAATCAGTAGCGGACGACCGTGGAATGCAGTCGGCAGCAGATTATCGAAAGTCCGGACATACGTGGGGTTTGTCATGCATATTGTAGGTGCAGGATGTGAGGCGACAAGGGAAATGCTAGACATGGGTACTCGGGCATTCGACGTAGTCAGCGGTAGCGAACTCTTATTGGGCGAGGTACCAGCATTGATTGGTTGCGCCACGAGCATGAATCCTTCGCCTCATTCGATACCTTCCGCTGTGATAAGGAATGTGCTCGAATAACATATCAAATACATGACAGATTTACGGCGGACCGAGGAGAAGTGCTGTTGGTTGGAACGTATGATTGAGGCGAGATTTGAATGAAACACAAGGCTTGCTATACAAGCGATAGATACATTGACGAAACCAATCAGCACCGGTCGTGAGCTCGTCTGCGCACCGAGTCATAAACACTGCGTATCCTAGAGTCGTAATGTGTGTGAAACGGCCGCTTTGACCCAGGAGGCCAAACCTCTCGAGGGGTGCAGATTTCGCCCCCTGTCATTATGGAAGAGAATTTAATGAAACCCTTGAACCTAGGCATCCCAAATAGTTCGTAATAGCCCAAAGACCAGCTTTGCGTGAAGATTCGTTCGTATATCAGTGTGGCGGTTCGTGTTCGTGTGGCGAAGCGTGGCGATTTTTTTTGCAGCCATTCAGCCCCTGAACCAAAATGGCAAGCGGCAACATGACACATAATAAAAGCCGTCATACCATGTCAATCAAAAACCCTTTGTATGTGCCCTTCGCTGACCCCGGAGCAAGCCAACCCCTGTTGACATGAGACTTTCATTTTTTCTGGATGTAATATCTCCTTTTTAAGAACATGAGTTAAATTACTTATGCATTGCGACTGCGACGTTCGTTGAGTTCGGCGACCACTCGTTGTCGTGTGTCGATTGGTGAGTCGGGTGGGGTAGGAATATTTTGAGGGCTTCGTGGAGGTATCTGCCTGAGATTGCCCAATTCGCGGTATTCAATGTCGCCAATGATATGTTCCTCCCAGAGGTATCTAAAGAGCCCGAAGTCTGGACGAGCGTGAGAGAGACTATGGCCTGAGTGATGATGCCAGGCAACATGTCTCATTCTGTCGTTCCAGCACGCCAATCCATTCATGTTTCTAAAAGTCATCTCGCAGAAGCAACAATCGCTCGACGTTGGGGGAGCTGTTGATCGCGAAGAAGTGGCTCCCGTTCTAGTGAAGTGGGACAAGCTATGATTGAACCAGTCGTTCATGTTCCCCATGGTATAGTGTCTTGTGCAATGAAGAAAATTGAATGGGCACTGTAGCACTGGTGGGTCTCCAAAGGGTGGGAGATGGGTTGGTGTCAGCGCACCAGAACTATCATGGACCAACAGCCTCGCGTTCTGTACAGTCCATCTGCGGCCCTGGCTCGAAGACACCGACTCGGGCGCCCCGGAACTGGTAGCGTTTGTTAGACCAGCAAGCGAACCGTCATCAGTGAAGTCGCTCCGTGCTGGAAGCAACGAGGTTTTGATACTCTGTGGTGGTCTTCCACCTAATTTACCAGCTTCGCGATGCTCGGCGCCAGGGATGACTGACTGCTCAGCAGCGAGTTGAACTATCCGTGGATCTTGTACACTCTGGTGGTAATCAAGGAGAGGAGGAGGTATGTCAATCCTCTCACGACGACGTGGCACTGGACTCGTTAGCGGGCTATTGGGATGAGATCAGCTGGATTCACCTACTTCTGCGTCAGGAGCTGGGTGAGATGGCAGTGGACAATCACAATCGGTGACGACGACCCTTCAGCTTGGGAGTGTAGGCACCATAGACTCTCATGATACGAAGGCACCCGAACCAGCGGTTTGATGGTCAAGTAATAGGGAGAATGATAGCAGACTTTGGAAGTTGATGAGACTGAGGTGAATTGGCTGGAAGAAGAGATCCTGAGGAGATTGAGAGCTAATGTATGTCGACTATGGCCTGGGCATGTCCCCTCGCGCCAGACGAATGGTATCAAAATACAGCTGCGGCGACCAGAACTACATCCTCTCGGTAAACTCAGTCTTGCTCTAGAGTGTTCAAGATTTATGTGCAATCATGTTAGGTCTTGTATTCCCATATTGGTGCCGAGTACCCCGTACGACAGGAACGGTTTTCCCCTTTCCCCGAACAGCTTCGAGACTGGGTCTTGCGTATCGTACATCCTCCCTGACGCGTCTACAGCTGTGGGCGAAGAATCAGGGATGGTTCAAAAGGGAGGTGCAGGTGCCATTCAATACCGAGTATCACTATGGTGATAATCACGATGTCACGCTCCCCAGAGATATTCTAGGTTAACGCGACATTCGGTTCTAGCGTGTGCAGAATCCTCTGGGAAAGCTTGGCGGCTGGATCATCTCTATACTCAACACATAGCTAGAGAATTTACTCATTAAAGTCACTCTTTATCTTGATCCAATTGATCATGATGTTGTAGGGACTACAGTGCAGATTTTCATACAGATTTAGGGTGTGTGCATATCTACAACATTAGGAAAAAAACCCCCCATTTCTCGGGATTTTATAGACTGGTGAACTTAGAACCGTCCAGGTTGAGGGGAGTCGAACCCCTGGTTCTTGTCTTTTACATCTATTTCTATGGATATACCAGTAGCTAAAGGTAGCTATCCTAGTCCTATTACACCGATTCTGACTACAAGTAGCTACTCTAAAGTACGAATCTAACGGCCCGTAGGTCTTCTAAGAAGGAGTACACCCGGTATCCTGCTCTATAAAGGGAGACTAACTATCGAGAGCTTGCTCAGCATAATCCCTAGCTCTTTATAGTAGCTGTATCCAGTACAGGTCTACTGCACCAGTAGCAGTATATGTCAAACACCGCCGTGAGGCATCTACAACATTAGACTTCCATTAACACCCAATTCTGGAACAGGGGCCCACGCAGAAAATATTCATAGATAACACTGTCTATGGTATCGGCTGACTCTGTCAGAATAGCTAAATTGTGTTGGCAAAAGCAGAAAAAGTGCAATCATGAAATTAATAGGCAAATTTATCTCTCTCACAGTGGAGCCACAAATTCAAATAAATTCAACAAAGTCCTGGTATTCTGCAATAAACTGGGGATCGAACTCATACACCCATGCTGGGAAACCTGGCCTGATTACTGGAGCCGGACGTGCACCCGAGTCTTCTGCGCCCAAAGAAGGCTCGAGGACTGCATCGGTCTGATCCTTCACCTTTAGCCTCTTCGGAGCTGACATAAACAGAGACGGGTCTTCCGCATCTGGCGTTAAACTTTGCTTGCGTTTCTGACCTGATAGCGTTGACTTCTCGGGACTGTCTATACACAAAGGAATCCTAACGGAGGCGCTGGAGGCCTCCGTTTGAGTCGTGGGCATATCGGCGAAGGACATTGCTCGTTCCGCGGTACTCTGCAGTCCATCCGCCGTCTTGCTTTGGCGGAGGCTGATCGGTGCGGAACGAGCTTGCAGATCTTCTTTCATGCTGATGGAGTCACTCAGTCCGACCATGGCGGCTTCAACATCAGCTTCTTCGTCATCATGATTGAATTGCGAGAGATCAATATCCTCTATGCTGCTGGTGTGAAAGTGCTCTTTAGTGGCCGTGCCATTCTCGCGCATAAAAGCCGAAGGAGATGAGAGATCATCATGCCAGCTGCTACCATAGTCCGTCGACGTCTCCTGCGCTGGTAGCTCGTCCCTTCCCGCCCCATTGACTAACAATGCAGATGGTGATGGTAAGCTCCCTGTCCATCCATCCTCGTAGTCAGTTGGCGGTCTATCGCTCCGCTCTGCTCTATGATTGTACTTGTTGGGGAACGACAACTTCAGCTGCTTGTCTCCCACCGAGTGTGTAGATAATGACTTCTTAAGCGACACCGCTGGGATAGCTTGACAAGTTACCACCCTGTCATGCAGCCGTTGAAGATTCTGGATGTCTCGGGACGTCCTCTTTGTCATTCCACCGCCGTCTGCTTGGTTTGCTAGGTTGATGGTCTCAATGTGTGCTTTTCGACCTTTCGTCGAGGCACTAGAAGAAGTGGCCTTCTCTGTCACCGGGAAGGACGCGATCTTCCCTTTCATGGTTGGCAAGATGGATGTTTCAGTCATGGACGCTGCAGATACGAAGGCATCCTTTGGAGGCTTTGGCGCCTTATCTACTCCGTCTCGGCAGCATAGATGCTTGCAAGTCGTTTTGTATTTGCATTTGTGGTTGCAAGCCCATTTCCCGTTATCGAGCCTTTCTGGACTCCATGCAACTTGCTTTGCGTCTATTCTCTCTCGGCTCAGTAGCCTAGGTTTTGTTTTACGCCCATCTGGGTCCACATCCAAATAATCGATATGATTGAAGTCCACCCCTGCGGCAGCGTGGACCATGTCTTGATCGTTGATCTCATCTTGAGCGAATTCCTCATCCTCCAAAGTTGCAAGGCTGGTGTGGGAAGCTTCTTCGGCCAGGCGACCATCAATTCGCTCTAGATCTCCCCGATCCAGCTCCGGCTGCTGCCGTTGGCTCTTTGTAGATAATGTTGGAAATAAGTGAGCCGGCAATTCAGGCTTGAGTTCAGCATACCGTAAGGTTCCAGCAACCGCTTCACACATCACATAACACGATATGTACTGCGACTTCATCATCATTTCTGCAGACATCAGCAGATCTTGGCCGTTGGTGAGATTCCTGGCACTTATGCGCCGAAAATCAATCAGATGGCCGTCGGATCGTTCTGTCAGCAGGCATACATAGATTGGTCTCTTGTTGAAAAACATTGGGACTTTGTCGTTCATGAATCCGCACTCGGCTTTGAACTTGATGGTGACTGGGCGCCCTTTTCCAGTATCCTGGCATTGATGTTAGTGGCTAATATTGGGATAGCGGAATAGCCATCTCCGTACCTTGCCCAGCATCTTGACGGAGACTCGCAGTTTTGGAAAGTCCTTGAGCTTGTCCAACAACTTTTGACCATAGGGGGGGTTTTTGCTCATGAGCATCTCAATTCGATATGGTTCCGCTGCCTCCAAGGCCTCGATACTATTGATACCTCCAGTTGCAAGCTTACGTATAGCAACAAGGCCAATTTGCGCAATTTGCTTCATTTGGTACGGCGAATTGTCCCAAACTCTGGCACTAAAACTCCTACCAAGCTCCAAGGCGTGCCGTACAGTCACTGCGTCTTGCAGGTAGATCTGGCAATCGACTACACAATTAGTCAAGCGATGGATGTGAGTAAACAGGATAGCCTTGTCTATGTTGAATTGCCTTCTGAGTTTAGCGTATTGCTCGTCCGTAGGAAAGTCCACGCCACCGAGTTCGGTTTGCAAGATGAGACTTCTCTTGTGCGCGGACTGTGCAAGGTCCACTTTGATGTGGAATTTAATGCTATTTCCCTGATTAAGCTCCTTGTACAGTTTTTTTTCGGACGCTCGAAGTCGTATTTCTTGGAATTCGTTGGCTTGGACTAATGCCGAAAGCTATAGATGTTAGCCGTTGTATGTGTAAGCTCATCCCCTTGTACAACCCACTATGTCAGATAACTTTGAGCGGGGTCCCAATTGCAGAAGTATTTGCATGGTCTTGAATTGAACATAGTATCGAGTCATCGCATCACCTAACTCCGTTGACTTGAGCCGTCCATTAGAACATGCCACTAAATTCAAGTCCTCTAGAAGGGCAATATCTCGTCTGCAGATACGTTCAATTCTGTCGTCCAAATTCTGGTCTATTGCATCACCATCCAATTTATAGTGATCAGGATTCTGTCCCAGGCGAACATACAGGAAAGTCCCAGCCAGCCACCTCTTCGCAGTGTACACATCATATACTGTGCCGAGGCCGATTTCTGCATTCAGATGATCGATCAAATTAAGGTGTAGACAACTTTCCAAAAGTTCTTCTCCAGACACAAGCTTTTCATACTTCTTGGCCTTTTCCTGTTTTGTTATGATCACTGCAACAGCCGTTGTGTCGAACTGAGGGCGTCCGGCACGGCCAAGCATCTGCATTATTTCGAGGTCAGCGTATTCCTTTAGGCCTTCGTCGGAGAAGCTCATAGTGTTTTTGATGATCACCATGTGGCATGGTAGGTTCACGCCGACGGCCAAAGTCGATGTACAGCAGATCACGTTAATCTGTCCTTCCAGAAAACCTTTTTCGACCGCGTGCCGGTCGCAGCCATCAAGGCCAGCATGATGGAATGCTACGCCGGAGGCCAGAGTGTTCTTAAGCTCCGGATCTTGTACAACTACCCTTTGGGTTGGCCCCTCCCAGTACCGATCTTGCGGTCTCTTGCTTGCCCACACATTGGCAAGGAGCTTTGCTGTGCTGATTGTTGAATTCCTTGTAATGCAGAAAACCATGATCGGTTTTTTGTGAGAGTATTTCATGATGATATCTGGTAGCTTCGGGTCACAAGCGCGTTCGAAGCCAAAGTCGTTACCTTTGTATGGTAAGCCAACCACATGCTTTTGGAGTCTAACAGGTCTGAAATCTTCTCCAAACTTCTCCCGCGGCGCGGGCAGATGCTGATTAGTAGAGTCCTTACCGAGCCATGTCGCGATGTCTTCAGAATTGGGAACAGTCGCACTCAGAGCGATGAAGCGAACATTGGAACCCACGGATTTCATGCGTGAGACCACAGCCTCTAGTGTTGCCCCTCGGGTGTCTTTCAGGATGTGAACTTCGTCTATCAGGACGAGCTTGACCATTTGCATGAGCTTGGCATGATCTTTCCACTTCCGTGTCATGCTATCCCATTTTTCGGGAGTCGTGATTATGATGCTTGCACTCTGGACGTTGCGAATTTGTCCATATTCAGTATCACCTGTCAGCTCTGCGCATTGCAGATCTAGAGCAGCGAATTTGGCTTGCCAGTCCCTCTGTCTCTCGGAGCAGAGGGATTTAGTAGGCGCCAAGTATACAATCTTATATTGACCTATCTGAAAGCCAGAAACTAGGCGGCAGATCGCCATCTCCAAAATTGACGTTTTCCCCCCGCCTGTTGGTGCTGAGACCACGAGGTTGTCATTCGATCGGAAGGCAGTTGTAAAACATTTTGACTGGATAGCGTTGAATAGTGGGTGACGGAAGACAGATCGAAGCCGGTCTGGCAATTCATACAGGGAAACAAGTTGAACACCTTGGACAATTGGTGGAGCATGATCCAGCTCGAGCTGAGGCTGCATACCATGCTGACGCCATGAGGAGGAAGCCAATGAAAGCTGCTTTGGCAGCTCTGAAACATCTGAGATTCGGAAGCTCCGCTTCTTAGTGCTGCTAGGGAATGGAGATGTCGCAGAATTCGCGGCAGGAGGTCTGGATGCTTGGCCGAACCGCCGCTGCTTGATTCTAAGGGACGGGCTAGAAGGAAGATCACTCGAAGGCGAACTGGCATTCACCCGAGCAGGTGGAGTATGCACGTAACGGGCTGATCTCTAAATTAGCCTGCCGCTCCATATTCGAAAGTGGTACAAATACCGATCTGTGAGCTGAACTCTTGCTGGGAAGGTTCGACTGCTTTGCGTCAGCAATAGAAGAATACAACATTCCATGATACTGACCACGTTGTTTTGGCTGAACTCTACACTGCTTGAACAGACCATTTGGCGAGGATGAAGTCTTGTGAGCCGGCAACGTAAGTCGGCCTGCTGGTTCTCCATTCGCCCCATCACTGGTCTGCCACGCAGGCTGAGGTGGTGGCTCGGCCAAGAGAGCTCGATCTGATAACCCATCAGCCGGATTGCCTAATGCTGTCTGCAGTGAATTAGATTACCGTAGGCATCCAGCCCAACGGTATTTTGGATATGATGAGGGTAGGTGTCTGGAAGATCAAAGGCCTGCGATGCAGGGTACAGCTGCTGATCATAAAGAAGGGGTGGGGTCTGTTCTGAAATCATGGACTGAGGGTAATAAGCGTTGGTATTGGGTGTCGAGTACGGCAGAGATAGTTGGTCATTGGCAGCCTCGCCATAGTCGTCACTAATGTCCTGGAGAAGTGTTTGAATGTCAGTATGAAAGCTTGCCATGGCGTCTGCATCTAATCAGCATTCAGGGTGTAGATTGTCTCCAGCCCTGCTTAACATGGCAGATTATAGGAAGAAATTGCGCTGCGGCATTAACTTATGTTGTGAAGGGGTAAAGAAGACGGTGTGGAGAATATGGCACCTTCACCCTAGCGGAACTCTATTCGCCCTCGTACTTCTCGACATGAGATTCCTCTAATAACGGAAAAACTAACGCAAAGAAATGGTATCTTGGAGGATACCCCTTGAAAGGATCAGTGTGTCCAGTATCCTCAACAAACGCCAATCCTTTCCAAGCCCAGCATACTCCTACTGTACCACCCACAATACGTTATCTTCGTACTGACCATCCATCCCATATAGCTTGATCATAGAAAATGCCAATCGGATGTAAACGCTGTTCGAATGCAAGGCTCCGAGCGTGGGGACCAAAGGAGTATCATTCCATCGCTGCCGCACAATATTCTGCTTTATGCTATGTACATTGAGGACATCCCCCACTGGATATGTACTGTGAAAAAATTCGTCCGTCAATCGTCACGATGTTTCGAGCCGTAATACGCTCTAGAAGATCCGACCCTAGAGTGGTGGGTTTTTGGTGAGCCAGGTCGGGACGAGGATAATGCGCCATCCCTAATGGGCGTCGTAGGAAGCTTGAGAGGAAGACTGTTCTCGCGCAAGGATGGCTTGTCAATTGTCGTCTTCTCGTAATCGTGAATCTGTATGGGAAGTGGCCGTGAGGCTCCCTCTTGTCCACTGTTGTAGAGATAGGTGGAGAAGATGACAATTGATGTGCCAATGAGGAACTTCGCGCGTAAGGTTAGCTATGATCGCCACGCGTCTGGTGACTTACATTGGTCGTGACAGCAAAATCGAAAAACCACACACTGGCGCACAGGCTAACGAGGATGCTGATACCCATCGCAAAACTTTTCGCGATGTTGTCGGCGTACTTGACGCATAGGGAGACCAGTATTCCTCCAAGCGACTGGAAAGCAATCGTGGCCCACACAAACCAATCATAGCCCACGAAAAAGCCATGACGGGCAATCTCCTCTCCATCAACAAACATGACCCCAATGAAAAGTGCGGGGAAAAGCGAGTAAAAAGCCAGCTGAACGTTACGGACCCACAGGGAGGCTTCTGTGTTTGAGTCCTTCAGAATGGTCTCAAAATAGACAGACGCTCCTGCCGAAACAGTAGATCCTCCAATGGCTGCAGCGAACCCAAGCACTGCGTTCATTTGTGGGTTTATCAAATTCTCATCCTCTTGTATTCCTTCGTAGGTCGCAGAGCGCTTATGCATTTTATGGAGAGGAGCTGCTCCAGAGCTGCCAAGTCGGCGCCACTCGCTCCATGCCCGCGGGAGGAAGAATTTCGATCGGGTCTGTTCGAAAGGTGCCAGTGCAGGATCACTCGCCGGTATCTGTACGATGGCCACGCCAACCATAAGAAAAGCAAGCGAGAGCCATTGCCGTGTAGTCAGAGACCGCTTGAGCAAAAGGACACTGAATATTGCAGTGGGGAGTATTTTGAATTGATAGGTAACCTGGAAAGTTGCGGAATCAAGGTTTGAAATCGCTATGTACTGGAGGGAGTTTTGTAGAACATACAGGGTAGCCGGGATGGCCAACTTCCAGCTATCGCCCGCGAAGATAGCGCCTATCACACTGCCGAAGAGAGAGGTTGCAGACATCGTAGAAGACATTGTCCGAGCAATCTCGTGGAGACTAAACGTAAGGCATACTGTAAGTTTGAGGACCTCGTTCATGAACACTGCCGTGGATGTCAGATATCTTTGCCCAGCTATCAACGGCATCATTCGCGAGTAATGTAGGAGCTGAAGCGGTTAGGAATGTACATGGATGGGATGCTGATAGTGGGCGTACTAGGATGAGGGCGGAATTCTGGAGCGTAAGCTGGTCATCGTTAGTCTATCTGAACATCGTTATTATACGCAGTGCATCCTTACTGCGACCAGAGAGAGCTGCTTCACAGGGAGTCCCAGCCATGTCGCTTGGTATGAGCGACGGGGCCCGGAGCCCATAGCGTTGTGTCTGTCCTATGGTTTGTTGTCCTCGCTGGCGGCTCCCTAGGCTATATCTTTGGCTACCAGACAGTGATAATGGGCTTTGAATCATCAGGTTAAAGAGTGAGGGTGGCCTGACCAAGGAGTGTGGTTTGCTGTCAAATAGAGCCAGTTGTGAGAAATCAGAGGTTCCTTGCACACGGCGCACTCAAGACGCGGCACTAAATCGTCACGGTGCAGCTACCTAAGGTACCTATCTAGATTAGGCTTAGGTAAAATGGTTTGCGTAACGTGGTCGACGACGAAAGTAGTCAACACGTGTGCATGTTCTACAACCACGTACTCACTGCCCCGAAGGAACGAGGTTGGTACTACCTAGTACTGCGTGATCTATAACTACACTGTACTCCGTACGAATATTAGAAATCCGACCATTTCTGCCAAAGACTAGATTATAATCCTCCTTTTCAAAATTTCTTGATTAGATTTACATAGCTACGTATAATACCGCCTACTTTACACAAATCCCGTCCTCGATATGGTATACACGTTGACGCCTAGGCGAAGAGTCCACCGGTATCCACACAATTAGATCCGCAGAGGTTACCACCTGTTCAAAACCCACCCATTGATCTCATCCGCTTCATTCAACTCTCGAGCGTGCTGCTCCACACCATCAAGCATAACCTCGCTGCTACTAGTAGTTCTCTTCCGATCATGTCCCAGATTATTCATGACAATAACGCCCCGAGACGGACTCAACGTACGACCGCGACCATACACGCCCAACGAGCCTTGAGCAGGAGGAGTTATTGGAGAGTTGCGGCTCGCTGGCGTCGACGGCAGGATGTCGGAAGGACTGAAACTCAGACTGGGGGAGGCTTTCGGTGGCGACATGCATCCCTGTGAGATCTTCAGGTTTGGCAGTATCCCTCTGCGTGGTGGTACTTTCGGAAAAGGGAAAGAATCCTCGAGCAGCCAATCGTCCGCTGCAGCGGAGGGGCGAGCATTGGTCACAATCGAAGAGATAGGAGATCTGGATCCGTACACAGATAATCGAGAAGTGCGTCCATCAGCACCAGCTGTTTTCGGTCGTGCAACGATATCCTGCAATTGCATCGCAGTCTTAAATCCTTTTTCGAAATCGTCTTGGCGAATACTGGCTCTCTTATCGCGCATGGCTTCAAGCAGCTTCTCTTCTTCTGATGTGACTTTCATCAATTTGCTACCACGCACGCTCGACTTCTGCTTGGTTCGTGTAGTATGCCCTTCCCGACCATTGGTGTTATCAGTGAGAGAGCTAGCTCCACTGTCGATCGTACTCTCGATACTCCCTGCCTTGTCATCCATCATCTCCCGCAATCTCATCGATGAACTTCGTTGAACGAGCTTGATCGGCCGATCGGGTATCCTTGGGACAAGCGGGACGATTTCGGAGCTGGTCGATCTCTTCGAAAGGGGTCCGAAAGAAGTTTTCTTCGCAATTGGTGGTGGTCTGACAGGCTGACCACCCTGCGCGCCATCCATCGAAACTTCATGGCTGTTGCTAGCTCGCTCAACGCTTGCTCGTATATGGTGACGACGGTAAGGTTCATGCATATTAGAGTGTGCGCTACTTTGACCGCCCTCGTCCTCGGAAGATGAGAGCTCGAGAAAACTCTCGACTTGTAAGTCCATCCCCAAATGTACACTCTTGTCAATTTTCAATGACCGAATGTTCTTGCCATGGGGACTACTTCGGATGCTCCTTGGGACGTTAGGTGGTGATGACGGCGTTGTGGATAGTTGTTGAGGAGAAAATTCGAGGCGAATGCTCAGCCTCCGACCAGATGACGTCGGCTGTTGAGTTGTGTTACTGGAAGAGCTCTTCCTTAATGTAGTGGCTGGATGGACCTCTTGCGATATAATGTCGTGCCGAGCCAGAGGGGGCTCGGGCTTCTCGTGAATCGGATGCTCTATATGTTCCTGGTGCTGCAGATCTTCTAATGTTTGTTCATCTTCTTCAAGGTCATCGAACCAATTGCGAGCGCCTGAGCCACCTTGTTTAGGCTTCTTGACATTGACCTTGATAGATTTAACTTTTTCTTCGAACAAATTTGTGAGACTTGGAGGGTCCTCGAGAGGAGTAGGAAAAGACACCTTGGGTGATGATGTCTTTCTCTGCCACCATTTGGGCCTCTTAGGGGGATCATTGGAAGGCAGTATTTGTGGTGATGATGTGTTCATCAGAGCTGGAGGTGGTGAGACCGCATGCGAAGCTGCTCGGTTTGCGTTGGGATACAGTGTTGGCGGATCTGTGACAGAAGGTCTCCTTCTAGGCATTCCAGTAATCCACTTGATAGAATCTCCAGATATTTTGGTAGCTGCAGATACCTTGGAGTCACCGGAGACATTGCGCGAATGTGGCAGATCAGGCTCAGTAGCCTTGAATCTGTCAACCTTACGGAATCCTAGTGGACTGGTTATAGGTATGGAATGTTTCCTCAGTGCCATGTCACGGGCTGAAGAGGCTGAGGTTTGCTGTGATACTGCGTGAGGAACTTTTGCCGAGTCGTAGTGGGATTGCAATGTTGAAAGTGAATCAGTACGGCGAGCTTCTGGAGCCGTGGCAATATTCAGGTTTTCTGCATGCGTGGACTCATTATAATACAGTTCCCCAAGTAAAGGCGAGGATCCTTGGCGGCTGAAATGTTGCATAGGCTGCGTTGAAGCCTCCCCCAAAGGGAGCATGCTAGGAAAAGGAAACCCGTCAGTGACATGAACCGGATCGCCATCGATTTCGGAGAGTGACAGGCTCATGAAGCTCGGAGATTTGCGCAGTTTTCTCTTCAATTTATTCGACTCCTTCTTCTTCGCCTCGGGTAGCTCTGGCTCTGAAGCGCCCAGTGTCCTCTCCGCTTTTGAGCCCGGATACAAGTGCGGAGAATCATCGTAACGGCTCTTGTAGGAACACTCGGAGGCGGGAGTTGCAGTATTAGGGGATGCGCTTGGCTGTCGTGGAAGGGGAAATGAAAGCTGGAAGTTCGGCGCCATTGCGGTATAGGTAGTAGCAGATAGGAGGAGTAGATCGGTCGAAGAATGCAGGAGGCATCGATTCAAGAGTGCGCCTAACGCTCCAGCAGGTCGTACATGCCGATCTTACACGTTCATACTCTCGTTGTAGCAATTGGTTGGACGCTCCTCAGCATTATGTGTTCATTTTCTGTATGACCCAGCGAACTAATCCCGTCAATGGTAGCAAGAAGACCTCATGGAGCCATGCTTCGAAGTGCAGTCAGTCGCTATACTCTGTCCCACATGGCGAGAACTATGTCGTGAAGTTTGAACGATGCGACAAGTGCATTTGGAAGAGGAGCGATTCTCCCATGCCAGCCACCGATGGGCGCCATGGGGGAGGCAGGATGTATAGGAAGTTCCGACTTAGGGGGCCCCAATTATACACTTTGGCACCAGCAGGGTTTCAATAATTCCTCATTGCAGTGATGGCCCGTTTCCAACTAGAATAGGCTTAGTTCTTGGCTTGGTCATGTCTCCGTACGGAGTAGAACTAGAATTACGGTTATCTGCATTGGGTTTTAGCCCTCCTCCTTTCATCGCTTTTCGTGGTGCATGTATGATTTCAGAAGATCCTGTCGTGGACTGTGATGTAGATGTCTGAGCGTGCGTTGGCTTCGATGTATCTGGTCAAAAGCTCCAACACGGAGGTTCGGCCCCTTCCCCCTTTAAAGACGCTCGATCGGGGCTAGAGAGAAAACCCTTTTAAGGCTTAGCCTAACGTCAACCCAGCTATGGTACCTTACGGCAGTAAGGTAAGTACCCCTAATCGGGGGCCCCGATTAGCTGATAATTGACTGATTTCCCAATAGTTTTTCGCATCCCAGTCAGCAAAATAATTCGGACATCTTTAGCCGAGGTCCCTACCCAAGTGTCCGAATTATTTTGCTCACCGCGTGCCAGTTCAGGACTGAGCTTGGACAAAGCACACACTCGAGTCATCGTCTTTCGATGCCCCAAGAACCAAAACGAAGGCAATCGTGTACTCGACAAAACTAGTGCGATGGCAGGGACATTCGTTTGCCAAGTCGCGAATTTTCATACTTAGAAGGCGAACTCACAGGCTGATTATCAGAGATAATCAGCCTGCTCCACGAAGAACCGTATGAGAAAGACATCGCAGCTCCTGAGCGCAGGGTGCTGATAGACTGACTATTGCGCCGGGCTCCTTCGAACTCAGTTCGTTAATCTAAATCCGAAATGACGCAGTGATCAATCTGTTGAAGGATATGCTCGATTGATTGGCCTGGTCATTGCGATCAGCTGTGTCTAACGAGTCGGGTACGGTTCAAACGTAATTATTGAAACGCTTCGTCTCAGAGCGTTGGGTGAGCGGCTACCGGTCAAGTAGGTCCCTGTATAGAAAAGACTCGGACAACAATGTTAGCCAAAAGAGTTTTCATTACGGTTCAGCATGTCCAGAGCAGGACCAAGAACGGAGAAGAGGTTTGGAGAGTCCTTGGTAGTTAAGCGAAGGCTGAATCGACGAAAATCATTACAACAGCAAATCAAGCAATAGACAACAGTCTCACGTAGTATTGATCCATGCCGAGTTTGCCATCACTCTTTGCTAATTCTCGCTCGCTTGCGTCGAGGAATTCCACTTTCGGACGGAGCCCCAGTCACATGATCCTCCAACACCTCATACTGAAGCTATTAGACCTGAAATGAAGACGTCTCACACATAAGAAGAGTGTGTTTCTCGAGCGGACTCACATAGTGGCCAATTGAGGTTAACGGATTGTAGTAAGTGCTATTTCTTATAGCAATCTGCTCCACTGATTGTTAATTAATTCAGAATTAGCCTCTCATTCGGCTAATATCTATGAGTGAGTAGGTAAGGTTGGGGAAGTATGTGCTTTCAGAATCGACCTTCAAAAGAAATGCCTTCGGAAGGACGTACCTGCCTTCATGGGCTTTGAAATCTTACTTCCTCGAGACTTGGGCAGGAAACCCTCTAGAATCAAACGGCTAATATACTTGCCCGTCGCTTTTGCGTCTGAGCCTATTGCCCTTAATACAAATTTGCTTGTGCAAATCAGAATGCTGACTTACCTAATATCTTCATGAAAGCATTCCGGGATCTAGGCTCTTTCTCATACAACAACCATAGAGCTCGTCTGAATGCTGCGAGCTGTCGCAGTTCCTCTAGACGCCCCATCTCCGAGGTTGCTAGAAGACACTGATAGCAGACGTGGTATTCCGAAGGCCTCTGCAAGACGAAGCCATAGCAATGATAATGCTGCCATGTATCGCAGCAATCGCACTGTACCTGACCCTTGGTGTCAGTTGGATAAACGACCGCGGAACACCAACAGGAGGAGCTTTACCATCACATCTTCTTCTCGATCATAACCGCACTCGCATTGAGTGACGTTCTTATCTGCAATGCTTGGACCATGTGCAGATACTAACCTCAAATCTTTTTTGGCCTTCATTTCTAGAAATTTTCCTCGCAGTAACATCGCAGGCCGAAGGCACGGTAGAGATGGGCGCTGATCCACAACCTGGGTAGCAGTCAAAATACCGCTCCCGGAGCTCCTCTGCGCCTGTTATCCACAACATCAGCCAAGTAAATCAATACCAGATATAGTAGTCGACGAACTCTCGGTCTGCTGCTTGATACTTCATTGCGATGTCTTTTTTGTTCCGTAGGAACAGTGATATCGGCTGGGCTTTGAGACTCTATATCCATACCATACAATTCCAAGCTTCCATCAAGATTCTGCTGGGCCGTCTCAATAGGAGGCTCTGATACTCCTGCGGATGTGATCACTGCTTGCACCGAGTCGTTCGTAAGGTCGAAGTGAGTTGAGACACACTCGGTGTAGTCTAGATGATCTGGGATACGGTAGGTTTCTGTCAAATTCCGTCCAGTATCATCTAATAATACCGTATGGGATGTTTTGAGGCCCACACTAGCACTATTAGCTGGACTTCAAATCAATTAACCTGGGAAAAGCCGCACTGGTAGTAGCCTAAATGTGCCGAACCATAGTCTTGCCCTTCTCTATGCCAAACTTGATCCTTGGGGAAATAATACTTGGGATGGATACCAGTGGAAAAACCTGGTGGTGGCGGTGATAGAGCAGCTTCTTTTGGATGAAAGAGGTGGCACATGAGGTAGCGCTTGCCTTCACGAACCCGATTAGGATTAACTCAGCTCTTGATCTTCCATTGAGACTGACTTGGAAGGTCTGGAAGAGACTGATGATATTGATGAAGTTGACGCATGAAGCGGTCGTAACTTGACCTTGCCCCTCCGACAGTGACGGTGTTGTTGCTAGGATTCAAAAGCCCCATGCCAACGAGCTGACCTCGTGCACCGAAGGTGGGATTACCATACATAAAGCTGAATGTGTATGATTCGAGTACATTATGTGGCTTCGATTTATCGGCATAGATGGACATTCTGAAGCCATCTAGAGTATGTTGCAGCACACCTTCAAGAATGACCTTCTACTAAACAGCTTTAGTGGCTCAATTGGCACGATCTCAAACAAAATCCACCTACCAGCCAGTCAAGCACTATGTCAGCACCAGGAACTTTGCCTTGGGCTAAGACCAAGAAAGACCTCCCCCGACCCACAACCTTACCTCTGGTGCTGGCATTGGTGCTGCTACCTTGAAGACCACGAGTCCGATCATAGAAATGCTCGGAATCTTGCTCGATCGCGGCCGGATCTTGTTGTATGAAACCCTCTTCAGGGAAGAGGTCTCTATGTTCTCGTTTAGTCTAGAGACAGTAAAGCATTGTCAGGGAGGACTCACCGCAAGTAGGCAATCTTTGCGATCTACCATTCGATGTGATCAACGATAAGCGTAAATGCTTGAAGCTTGCACTTACTGTGGTGTGCAGCAGAGTCTGCACTAAAGCGAAGCTCTGCTTCTCCTGGACAGTAAGGTCCTGCTTTTGAGGGAAGAAGATCGAAGCCATTGCGAGGGTCTGACGTTGTGACGAGATTGGTAGAAGTGTATAAAAAAGATGAAAAAGGCTGTTGCAAAATTGTTATGAAAGCTCTTCATCATTTTCCAGGCGAGGCTTTACCTGTATGCATTCAGAGATTTGCTCAACAATTAATGGGTATCATCAGCTCTCTCCAGTAGCAGAAGCAGCTTCATGCCGAGGGCGACCTTTATGCTTGTGTTATGTCGCCGAATGGGGAGGGAAGTAGACAGATGAAACGACAGCGCTACCGAATGCGATCAATTCGGGTTGGTGACCACTGGGGAACAACGGCCCTCATTGTTTCCAGATCGCATACACAGGTGATACCAAAGGCGATGGCCAGACATGTCATGGACTTCTGTTGCTCAAATTCCTACAAAAGATATTCTGGGCGTCATGGTCACAATCATTTAATACATGGTGAAGAAGAGAGGCCTCGAAGCGGTCACAATCCAAGTGTACCTGACTAGAGTGACGTACGCTCAACACATCGTCGTAATCAAGAGTGCCAATCGCCGGGCATGCTCTAACCTCCGCCGGCACCCCGTAGTCTGTTGTTATATGGTTCACCTTCCAAGGCATATTCGGCACCGTAAGATTTTCACCCGACTGAATAAACACTAGCACTTCGCGTGGTTCACCATCGCATACCCTCATTCCCTTTCAATGTTACTTTCTTATGGTCGTTAACCACGCTGACGTTCTCAACAATTTCAATATATGGCTTGACAGACCATCCATGGACTCCTCCGATACGGAAACACTAGCCTTCAATTCTCGTCATAGATCTCAGATTCGATCACAACACCCTTCTTCCAACTCGACGCAGATCAGTATTTCGCCTGATACTCGGGAGGTCGTCGACATCGAGGAAGGAGATCCTTTGCAAAATGACAGGGTACTTTTGAAGGGTATACGGATTGCCGAACCTGGTGACGACGGACCTAACACCATCAGAAAGGTGCCGAGCGATCAATTGCTGTCCATGTTCAGATGGGGAAGCAACCATAGGATGACTGGGCGTTCCAAGAGTGGATTGCAGATCCTGGTCCCCGGGCGAGAAGGGTCAGCAACTGTAGTCACTAGTGGACCGTATTCTGGAAAATCGATCATCTACACATATGCATCGTCCTCAGATTCCAGTGGGAGGACCACCAACAGCCTTGGCGCCGTTGGAGATCATCTGTTAACAGGCAGGACCAGCTCCTTCTTGGGCAGCCAACTTTTGGCTGTGCCAGACATTCGATCGATTAAACTAGCCCGAGATCCAACCAGTACTGATCGTATGCTACGCTCACCACTCGCCAACTTAGTCGCCGATTCAACACCTGACGTCGAGCCTTACAAAATATTCATTGCAGGAGAGAAAGGCCCATGCGCAAAACCTGTAGTGCCACGTGTGGTCTCGCTTCAGGACTTCCCTCTGTTACCTATTCGTCGTCGATCGCTGTCTGACTTGATCGAAGACACGAAAACGCTGCATTCGCCAACAAGTATTGGTATTTCTACTTCTGCAGTTTCTCAGATCAGTACGGCCACCAAGACAGTTTGCTCGAATGGGACGGATACCAATTGCCAAGTCGTCCCACTTCAGCTACCAGACCAGGAGAAAATCCTCGAGCCTTTGATAGCACCTGTTTGGAAGCGAGCAGGACCGCCGATTGTCTCAACCTACAGCCAGGGCACAGTAGTGCCGACCCTGGAAACCTCTCTTCCCAATGGTTTCGACCCCCCAACGTTCTGTCTCCCATTTGGAGTGAGTGTACAGGAATCCACCTTCCCTAGGTTCGATTGCTTACAAAATGGTAGTCTAAGATCTTCGTCATGAAGTCACCCGACATCCATAGCTTGCGAGCGTCCGTAATTACGGGAGTCTGGTCTTCGTCAAAAGGGGCAAATAAAGTATTGCAGAATGCCTGGGATCTAAAGACGAAGAACGAGAAGATTATCTTCTTGTTCTCCATCTCACAGAGGTCTGTCGGCTCCTTTCATCAAAGTGACTGTGTCTTGTTGACATTGTCGGTAGTCATCTATGCAGCGGTAAATACTGTGGAATGGCGGAGATGAGCGGGCCTTATGACCCTAAAGTAGAACCCCAATTCTGGATCGCCGGACTCCGGGGCAGCGAGGGAATCATCCCAACACGGTGGATCGTCACCAAGGATGTCGACTATTCGCTCTTCGTTGATCTGAAGTACAGAGGGAAATTTGTGACAGAACTCCGACACGCAAATACGTGAGTAAATCCGGCGCCATTAGTGTCACCTACGTTAATCAGATACTTGACAGGATACCCGGAGAAGCCGGTCGCTCTTTAGTGCGGGCCTACTTCGAGGCCGAACATCCACGCACTTCGATCCTTCATCCGCAGGGCCAATGCGCAGGCATGCCGTCTTCGGGCCTGTTTAGGAGTCCAGTGAAGCCTCGTCAAGCGCCAGCACCACATACTACTACGCCTCCTCACGGACGATACTTCCGAGATGGATCATATGCAGGCACGGTATCGGGTCCTAGACCGACAAGAAGGGGAGGACGTTGGGGGCGACACGGCACAGAGATGAATCCTCCTCCACCTTCCTCGAACCCAACGGAATTCAACAGATCTTCAGCCACACAAGACTCTCATAGCTTTAGAAAACCAAATCCTCAAGCTGGAGCAAGTCAAGATATGACGCCATTCCACAGGCCGAATCCATTGTATGGGCCGGCAGAAGAAAACGTATATTCCCCATTCTCTAACATCGACTATGCAGCATCAGCCTATTCGTCACCAGCACCCTTCCAGCGAAGTGGCTTTTAAGAGCAGGCCAAGGGCAGATTCTATGCTCCTTGTATCTTGTACTCGGGACAACGGGATCGCCAGATTCTACCCATGCCAGGGCCACGGCACGTTCTTTCTTGATTCCTGAGTGTTACTAGCACGGCGGGAGCTGTATAAAACGAATCTTGTGATATTCATGTAGACAATGAAATGCATCATGCATTTCATGCCTGTAAGTTTAGACAATTTGACCTTTCCAGTTGATTGAGATAGCAGGCATACAGGAATCACATTATGTCAACGAGATCTGCAGAATCACATGGCACTGACAGCCTCACCAGGCCCAAGATAACATAGTAAAGTTCATATGGAAACTGTAGTAGCACCCGGCGAGAAGCATGGTGTCTCCAATATTGATTTCAGGGGGCGAAACTTCATGTAAAAGGTTGTCTATTCACTCTGATCTCCAACTCAGTCAGTCTACAGCTGAGATGCGTACCAGAACACTCATTCTGCAATGTAAACAGCTCTGCGCTTTACGCCGTCGTGGTAGGGAGTTGGATTCCAGCCAAAGTCTCGTTGCGGTGAAGTGAAGACCGAGGGGAAGGCTGAAAACGTCACAAACGCCGAATTACGGCAGAGTATCCGCACCAGCAGGACATAGAACAGTCCCGCCCCTCCCAGCATCAACTGACGCCGCTGTCAGCTAGGCCAGGAGTGCTGTCTTGTCGGATATTTCTCTGCTCTTTGATCGATCTGATTTTTGACAATACAACGTGCTGGACACAGTGCAACCTGTAGAGTCACCCATCCAGCGTTACGCACCTCGACTCGCGCGAGTCTTCTAGGCGACTTCTCAACCTCTCCCCTTCGATCCCGACGCAGCTCCGAGTTGTTGAAGCCTCTACCCCTACATATCTACTGCCTGGATGAGCGTGAGGCCAAGAATATCTTGAATTAAAAAACGCCCGCCAACGCAGATATCAGGGATCTCGCCCATGAGGCGTGTCAACCTCGTGTAAGATCTCCACAACATCGCCAATATCATGAATCCTCCTCCTCAGACTCCGGAAACCGTTGAAGAATTGTCCTCTCCCCATCGACGAAGCTCTCTAAATTCAACCTTTCTAGAATTTTCAACGTCCATTCCTAAGAGGGATTTGTCAGCCATGTCAGCAGCTGAAGAGAAGCAGAAAAAGAACGTGCCGTTTATACCACTTGAAGAAATACGGTCAGGGGATGCTTTGGGGCAATTATCTTACGCTCCGGCTACACAAACTACTGTCGTCACCACCACTACTACGACGACCACCAAGTTTCCCCCTCTCATGGTGAAAGCTCCACGGCATCTACATGATCTGGATCCGAAGCAATATCCATTAGCTTCGACGCCAACCCCTCACTCCATCAAAAAGCTATGCTTTGATGTCGAAGGTAGACCAACAATGTTCCAAGAAGCAGACGACACGCTTGAAACTTTGGAAAAGGTTCGTTATGTTGCATTGGTGGATAAAACTCGATATTGGGACTAACAACTTCGTGTTCGATTGTAGCTTAAACACCAGCAGAGAGCCTTGACTGAATCTGACGGAGCCCTACGCTCGGTATCTCAATCAGACCCCGAATTTGAAATGCCAACGTCGTGTCCGACATCCATGAGAAACTCGAAAAATCTCGATCAGCAAACATCCAGCACAATCTCAAGTAGCAGACGCAAGCGGGCAGTATCGCCTGCATCTGCATCGGATGCTGCTACGTTGGAAGCAGCACTGGCCAGGCAGCAGCGCGCCCATAAAAGAAGGATGGTTTCGAGTGGAAAGGTTAGCCCCAGTCATGCCGATCCTGAATATTCCATACGAAAACCTTCACATTCAAGACTCAATCTCGTCCAAACATCAGCCCCGATTACTCCGCATATTGAGGCTGTTCGCGGACGAAGGACACCGGCGTGGGTATCACAGACACATCAGGAACATGATCTTGAAGATCCCAGCTCAAGCAAGACGTCATATACATTAGAAGCAGAGGATGAGGATGGTGACCAGACTATGAGTCCCGAATCCGAAGTCACGCGGACCAAGTTCTCACGTGAATTTGATGGTGCCAACTCAGATCTTCTTGAGGATTCGAAAGGTCGAAGTCCATGGCGAGACTCGGGCCTCGGGTTCGCCATGACTCCACGCACGGAGAACGAAGGTGATGACATATTTTCACAATTTCGACAGCCTGAGCGTCCACGGCCGATGGCTCTAGACACCACTGCTGCACAGGGCGTCAGCCTTCCCAGTCCAAGTCTATCGCCAGTCACTGCAGCGGCGAACCTGCAAAATCGTCGGGAGTACTTTGAGCTCCCCCACACAGAAGATACCCCGCACGCTCCAGGGCATTTGGGTGCTAGTCGAAGCTTTCAATCTCTTGCTTCTACAAGTCAGAATAGCGTCTATACGGGAGGATCTGGCGAGAGCCAACAAGACACTCAAGACGCGGGTGCATTAATCTCGGGCCCACTTATCCACAAGGGGCAAGTCTCGACTCGCTCTTTGATGAGTATCCCATCGATGGTTGATACATTTGAAGCTATGCCCGAGGAGATGAAGAGCTACCTCGTTTACCAATTCCTGCGCCGTTGTTCAAAGCCAGTCCTTCATTTTGTTGCAGATGTAGTCAACCCTGCGCTCAAGTGCGATTTTCTAAGGCTCCTCCCTGTGGAGCTCTGTCTCAACGTGATCGGAAACCTTGACGCGAAGACGCTCTGCCGCGGGGCTCAAGTTTCGAAGAGATGGAGGCAGCTCATTGATTCTTCCGAAAAGGTGTGGAAACGCTTATTTGACGCTGACAATTACACCCTACCGGAAGGGGAGCTTCCTAGGGCGATTCGTGAAGGCTGGGGTTGGCAGTACGCTTCCCAATCGAGTGATTCGGAGAAAGACCTCAGTACATTGACCGTCAATCCATCCGATACAGATTCGCCCTCGCGTGTGCTACAAAATATTCATGGCGGCACTGCAGTTCTTCAAACAAAGCGCTCAAAGCGGAAAGCAAAGTCTAGATCGAAGCCTACCCTTCGCAAACAACATAAGAGGTTTCAAGCGCCCTCGCCCGATATGGTCGAAGTGGACGAGGAATTCTTTCTGGATATGGCGTCGGCGGATGGTCCCTATGCCGCTGCCAACGCCGCCGAGAGGGCACTACCATATTCTCGAATAGGCCTATCAAGTCTGAAAAACCTGCATCTGTTCAAGTCCATATACATGAGACATCACATCATTCGTAAAACCTGGATGACCGATGAAGTCTCACCGCGGCATATAGCCTTCAGAGCACATCAGGGCCATGTGGTCACATGCCTGCAGTTTGACGCAGACAAGATTCTCACGGGCAGTGATGATGCAAATATTAACGTCTACGACACGAAGACTGGCGCTCTGAGATCTACACTTGAAGGTCACGAGGGCGGCGTGTGGGCTTTACAGTACGAGGGCAATGTTCTGGTGTCGGGATCCACGGACAGGACTGTCCGGGTATGGGACATCGAAAAGGGTCGTTGCACCCAGATATTCCAAGGCCACACCTCGACTGTCAGATGTCTACAGATCTTGATGCCTACTCCTATAGGGAAGACTCATGATGATCGGCCAATACTAATGCCTAAGCAGCCACTCATTATTACTGGATCTCGTGATTCTAACCTCCGTGTCTGGAAATTGCCGAAGCCTGGCGATCCAGATTCCTTCCAGGCTGGGCCAGCGCCAGACGAGTCGGCCGAATGTCCTTACTATGTTCGCACACTTGCCGGTCACCATCACTCCGTCCGTGCCATAGCAGCACACGCCGATACGCTTGTTAGTGGAAGCTATGACTGCAGTGTGCGTGTTTGGAAGATCTCGACCGGAGAGACCGTTCATCGCTTGAACGGGCATAGCCAAAAAGTCTACAGCGTCGTTCTCGATACTAAGCGGAATCGATGCATCAGCGGCTCTATGGATAACCTCGTCAAAGTCTGGTCGCTCGAGTCGGGATCGGTGTTGTTTAATCTCGAGGGTCATTCTTCCTTAGTCGGGCTTCTAGATCTACAACAGGATCGTCTTGTGTCTGCCGCAGCTGATTCTACGTTGCGGATCTGGGATCCAGAGAATGGACACTGCAAGAGTACTCTGAGTGCTCATACTGGTGCCATTACATGTTTCCAGCATGATGGCCAGAAAGTTATTTCGGGATCAGATCGCACTCTCAAGATGTGGAACGTTGCCAACGGCGACTTTGCAAAGGACCTCCTTACAGATCTTAGCGGGGTGTGGCAGGTCAAATTTAACGAACGAAGATGCGTTGCCGCTGTCCAACGTAACAGCTTAACTTATATTGAGGTGAGCTGTGACTGCAAATCGACACGAAGAGGGACCCAACGCTGACAGCTGATATAGGTATTAGATTTCGGCGCCTCAAGGGATGGGGTCCCGAAACACAAGCGAGGGAAACGCATTGTTGTCAATGCGGAAGGAAAGGAGGTTTCTGACCCTAACGATAGCTCTGCAGATGTCGAGATCGTGGTCGAAGATTGAGGAATCTTCAGGAAATCCCAAAAAGATACGACCCAACCAAATCCTCGAGGCCTTATCTGTTCGAACAAGGGCATCATCAATAAGCAACCGCAGCATTCTCAGCATTTCCATGGAACGACTTTCATTGATTCCTTGCACACATCGACACCATTCCGCGCAAGATACCCATGATATTATACGCGAAAAAACGAATTGCATTTTTATAGACTGGCATAGCGTTGCGTTGCATACTTAGGAACGGTCTGCATACCCGTATCATCATTCATACATCCTTGCTCCCTTATATCGGCTCCCGCATATCGGCGGAGGTGGAACACAAGCATATAACGAAGCATCAGGGGCTTAAGATACATCAAATAAGGCAAAAGATGAGCTTCCGCACGCTATTCGGCAGCATCGCGAGTACGTAGAATTTGCTGATATATTGATAACATCATCACGATGGCACGTCATTACTATTGTTGCTCCTTCAGGCCTCTGTCACTCTATCTTCATTTTCGATTCCTTCACCCGGTTATCTGTGTTCATTGACCCGTTGAATGTAGTCATTCACTGTTACATTAACTTACAGATATCTAGCGTCTTGCGTATCTTCAATTGAACCTGTCGATGAGTGATTATTCATTACGCCTTTAATGTTATTTTTCATTCATCATGTTCCGAGATACCTGGTCCACCTACTTGTATATCAAAGTCGCTCTGCATTTCGACTCCTCTCTTCAGACAACTGCACATACTTGCAGAGATATTGTTCTAATCTCTTGAAATCTCCCTTATAGCTTTATCTCTCATATATCCTGTATCCATGATGCTATCAGGCGATCCCACAACATTTTCTCCACAACTATAGCCATCTCACAGACACCCTACTCACAACATTCTCCATGACTTAAGAATAGCATCTGCTCTGCGACAATGCCTCTTCATGGCTCTACAGTATGGAAGCGCCGTGCATCGTTCGAGGCTACGCCCGTCGTTCACAGAGCGAACATTCCCCGTCTATTCCATCTTCTAGGTACGTCTCCATTTCCCATCCACCTATTCCTCCACCATGTTTCAAGCGTTTGACCCTATACGTTCTTGGGCCTTCTCACTCTTCCTGTCCCCCATATATGAATAAACAGACATACCAGTCCTGACTTCCCCACAAAGAGCCTTCGAATCCCACCACAAACCCCTATCCCAATCACATCATTGAGAAATCCGTTCCTCCTGGTCCCAATACGCACTACAAACATACTCCCAAATGGTCACCTATAACGCCATGTGCGCGAATGCCCTTATCTAGTGTCCAGCACAAGCACATCCACTAAATCACCGCCATACTCGGCTCCAATAACGCTAGCGCCTGAAGTCGCTACTCCATCTGCAATTCTCACCGCACAACAACCACCGAAAACCTCACCACGCGCAGCGACAGCACTCGCGCACACGGACCTTGCAACCTCCCCAGGGGCAGCTATCAACGGCGCCGCATCGCTTGTCAAAGCGTACGGAGACACAGCTATCTCACTTCTCTCCGTGGCGGCAGGGGAGAAACAGATACAGATCCATTCACCGTTCGAAGAGCTACCTCTTCACCACGCTTCGGGGATCTCGTCTCGGCTTCGGGGATTGAGAGGGTTGGGATTGGAGGGGGGATAGGGGTCGGGCGGATGGATGGCTTCATGTGGAGGGTTTGGAGTTTTGGTGCGTGGTATGCGTGTGTTGTGGTGAGGGGGGAGGAAGATGAGGGTCGCTAGGGAGGAGGGGGGACTTATCTCTGGCAGAGATCTCTTGCCGTAGGGTGATTTTGGGTGCTGGATACCAAGGTTCAGTATCAAGGGCCACGGGTGGAAAACTTCCAGAGAGCAAGCGCGCTAAGTGTCCTTCGGATTGAAGAGCACGCATCGAAGACTGCGAACGAGGTTTGACTTGCATTGACTCGAGCGAGATATCCCCCAAGAACAACGGCTTTCAAGGTAGACGTCCAATGACGTGGAAATGAGATATTCCTTCCACGCGCAATAGGTTTTGAAGTTTGGGATCTTCCAATATTCCTATGATCGGATCCAGTGACCCTCTTCTAGCCTCGCGTATCCATCGTCGCGATGGCCAACATTCCAAGCCTCCTATCTCTCAGCTGGACTTCCTCAGCCCAGAATCCATATATGCCAACCAAGTCCAGCCAGCCTGAGCACAGGTCGGCGTCAGTGTTTTCTTGTCATATCATCGGAGTGCCGTGAAATAAATGCGAAAAGAACGAATCGTCAGTGGAAACATGAGGACATTGTATAGCTCAATTAACAGTCACACTGGCGCAGCGCAGAACCAATGAAAGATTTCAACAAAGAAAATCTCAACAGACTCGAAAGATGCCTCACCTTCAATCATCCACGCCATATCTCCCAACGTCATCCGCGGACTCGCCGCCCGAAAATCAAGCTCCACCAACCCACTGCGATAGCTCATCATTTCCATAGGCGCATCGTTCCCCTCCGTGACGACCTTCATCATGTTATAACGCGTCGCATCCAGGAAGCAAACGAGATTGTCGACGGTGTTGCGCAGTTCTTTGTGATCTGTGGAGACGAAGAGGTCGAGGTTGGTGTCGGGGATGGAGTACTTGAATGGCGAAGCGGGCAGGGGAATGAATGATAGACTGTTGATTGGGCATGCTTGTTAGTTCGTGATGGATGCTTACGTATTTGATGTTATGGAGAAGTCGTACTTTGAGGTCAATGCGGTGAAGTTCCTGTGTGTGGGTAGCAATGATTGGGATAGGCCGATGCTAAGAGGAGATGGGACTGGGACGGAGATGGATGGTGTGATAAAGCAGAGAAATGAGAGAGCCGAGAGTAACATGGCGTGCTTTTTATCACATTCGAATGTAGGGAATTGGAGCAACAATGACCAACGTGCCAACCTGACGCAGAAAGCAACACTGCAGGCGGATTGCGTCGAAAGATGTACATTTCAAACCTCATATATGCAAAGCCGCTGCCCCTATATTTCCCCTCATACCATGGAGATAGCAAGCCAAGAGCTAGTCAGGATGGCACAGGAAAGGATTTTGCGCTCGTTGTTAGTTTCAGAATCCTTGAAGTCTGCAAGCATCAATTTGGCGGATGAGAGGACATACCATGTACAGGTGGTATCTCATTAGTACAGCGCCTTAGAGATCTGTGTTTATGGTCTATTATGAATGCGGCCTGTAGTCGCCGCACGGTACGATCATATTAGACATCGAATGAGGGTAGCTGTCAGGGCGTTCGGACATTTCTCTGACAGGAAGTAGCGCCTGTATGTTGGACTTTCCATCGTTACGCTCACCACAGTATTGGCTCGGCTAGACTGTAACATCTCTCTATCTTATAGGCGCTTCCTCTGAATCTTTGACTGCTTATCTTCTCCCCTATATGCCAGCCAGCTCCTCATCCACAATCCTCCTCTATACTTGACTTTGAGATCATTGCAATGGGCACCACTTCATTCGCCTTAGAGCCTAAGAAATCTATCGTCAAAGAGCCTCCTGTGGAATTATTGACAGCTGTTCGGGAATACCGTTTCCCGTGCTGCATTTGCTCATTCCCCGCCAGCTTCGAAGAAAATCATGTTTCTATGAATGCTCGAGCGCTGGGTAAACGAAAATCGGCAACATGACAATCACCAGATCGTACGAAAGCAAACAAATTCCAAGACACGCGCATGGTCTTGGTGAGAATTTGGAGGGAGAGGTAGACTTGAATCGACTGCTGCTGCCGCCAGAGAAAGGGTAATATGTTAACATCCAGCGTACCCTAATGAAAACTCTGTCCAGGCCAGAACAGATAATGGTTGCTGCATTACCTCGATGAGGATTTTTAATTAACGTATAGATATGCAATCAGCAAATCATGCTGTGGGGCATGATTCTACATTCATCCTTACGCAGTGTAGCGACATGACGTACCTTGCAATGAGTCAGAGAAGCACTCTTCACAATGACATAGGGAGTCAGATAATTACTTGTCCATGCTGCCTAAGCCGAAAGACATGCCAGTCCGGTGGTGGAAGCTATTGGAGGGTGCTGTGGTAAGGTCACTCAAATCTGTTTCCCTGCTGAATCCACGTTTACGAGAGAGGGTCTGGTGTAGCTACTTTTAAGTAGACAGCCCAAGCCTTTCCTGAGGCTCCCCAGCTTCCTCTGGGGAGGCAAGGTTCTTCTAAAAATGATATTTCGATACAAATGACCCAGGTATCCTTGGCCATAATCTGATGTAGGACTCTCTTTCCTGCTAATTCTTTGGATTAGGACCCTTGAATAACGTTGGACATTCCATGAATGTACACCACCCTCTCGTCGCCATATCACTATTTGGTGCAAATGACGAGGAGGCGACTGGAACGCCTCATCAGATCTGTAGGCCCCTCCGTATCATTTCCACCTTAATCTTCTGCCACAGCCGCTTCCCTGAAAGTTCCAATCTTCAAGGAGCAGTTGGTTACTCCGTTTAACCATGTTGTTTGCCTGTCCAGGGTTATCGATTTCCAAGCGTCGATAACGCTGTAGGTATGGATGGATCTGGAGAAGCTAACGTGGAGTACTCCAAGACGCACCATGCTGCTTGATTGCCAAGCTAGCTTTGCGTACAAGTACCTGGCCTACACAATGTGATGACTGGGCTATAGACGGTGGGAGGAGCAGCCCGGGGCCATTATAGATAAGCATATCTGATCGCGAAACTTTCGCTGTAACTTGCACCAAGGGAAAAGCTCCCCTCGTATAGTCTCCCTGCAAAGTGCCGCCGTATCAGATTGAGCGGATGCTGGGCTCAAAGAACTAGAAACAGCTGGTAAGCGGTCGGTATTATCATAGCGTTCCACAAGCTCAGCTCGAGACGAAATTTGTCGGGCCTTCCTTGATAGGTATTAGACTATAGTCAATGCAGTTTCTGTGAGTGAAAGCTTTTAATGGTTTCTCTCGTTCGACAAGCTCGTAGATCAATTTCAGTCTCTGGCATCTACTCTGTTAGTCGCTCCTTCCCATCGATGGGGTAGGACATCTGGTGGCTCCAATGCACAAGGTTCACCATCCTAATCCACAGACTACGAGTAAGGCATTCTCCGTCTGCGTCTTCCCTGCTCGAAGTTCGCATTTGTGGTCCCGAAATCAGGAGCAATCAAACGTTCTTCTGTGACTTCGGTGTTGGAGTCTTGCGACTGCTGTTTCCGGATGACGCTAAACTCAGCCTCAGCCGTCACCCTGTGCTCACTGATTGCTTCCTGCTTAGCAACGCTTTCACTAGGCGATCTTCCTGTATCTTTCTGGATCTCAGACGGTAGGATCTTGCTCTTTTCACCACCAAGCCCCGTCGCTGCAAGCACGGCCCATCGGACGTTGTTGATCCCAATTTTCGTTCCTGCCATTGTCTTCTCAGCACTGCAAGTGATGATTTCGCCAAGTGCCTCTGGCCCATCGCCTTGTCCAGGTTGTATCAGTGGTTTTAATTGTTCAACGATCGCGTCTAATTGCGGAGTATTGCGTTCCATACGAGCGACAGAGGCACGTGACTTCCCGAACAAGACGCGGTCGACTTTGGAGAGGATAATCTGGTGCGATATTGCATGTTTTCGGAACAAGGAAAGAACTTCTGTATCGGAAGGTTTCAGGCCATGAAGTGCATCGACCAATAAGAAAGCTCTGCGTAGCCTATGCTTGATTAGTCTTTCGTGTCTTTAATGCCGTTGACCGGAGAACTCGCATACTGCTTTCTCCCAATAAGGTATTTCATGATTTCCGGTCCCCATTCCTCTCGACTGCCGTGCCCATATCCCGGCATATCCAGTACAGCCAACATTCCATCACTACCGTGGCCATCCTCGCCTCCCACAGCGAAGAAATTCATAGACGTTGTCCGTCCAGGCTTGCTACTTGTATGGCATATTTCCTTTCCCATCAATGCATTGAGAATACTAGACTTGCCGACGTTCGACCGTCCTAGAAAGGCGACCTCAGGTATGTTTGTAGCCTTCACATTGCGGAACTGGGTGGAGGAGAAGAGCAGTGCTGGAGGAGCCTTCCAAAAGAATCTTTCGGCTCGCGATAGCTGCTCTGGTGTAGGGACCGCAGTGTCCCAGTAATAGGAGGGCGAGGTTGGTGCAGAGCCTGCACCGCTGCTTGGATGTCTGTCCGGCTGAGTAATAATGCGGGTTCTTGGCGGTCTAGAATTGGGTGCTTTCAACTTCCCTTCGAGTATTCGAGCGCATCTGGCAGTGACTGAAAACATGCGGGTTAATTGCTCAGCTGGTCAATGCAAAGACCTCGCCATGGAGCTGTGTAGTCAGCATTACCAGCCTGAAGGGGATTAGCGGCTGGCTTGCTTCTAGCCTATTACGTACTCAGCAACCATCAGCCTTGGCACATGCAAAACGAGTTGTTCTGATACTTTAGTCATTTGATGTTTCAGAATAGGCTATGGTATGGGAGGTTAGACATTGTCCAAATTGTGCGTTGTAGAGTTCGAGTAAGGACTAGAAGAGTTCACCTAGAAGGGGCGCGTACCCGGAAGAGGCTCAGCCCTATAGGGCTACTAGCTTTAGTTAACCCTAGAATATATTTCCTACCATTCACGTACCATTATACTGCACTAATTAAGTAACCCCTACGAAGTTAATCTTAGAGTCAATCGGTAGACTATTAGAACTATTAAAGATAGTGTCTATGCTATAAAATATTCCGGTTACCCTATTACCTTATAAAGTGCGCCCCTTCCAGGTACGCGCCTCTTCTAGGTGAACTTCTATCAAGGACTTAAAATCGTAGATTGATTACTATTTTAAATATCCTACGAAGGTCTAGCCAAGCTAATAGTAATAAGAGATGTAATAAGTTCAGGGGAATAAGGTTGCGAGTAAAGCGATATAAAGTTCTAGTCCCTTTTCTATTCTAAGTTAGCGTAGTAGCTAAAACCTATATATTCCCGTAAGATAGTAATAGTCTAGGCGCGCTCGCTTAGCCGGCGCGCTTAGCTATTAGGGTTAGCTATTAATTAGTCTAAAGCTAGTAGTTTAAAGTATAAAGCTATATAGTATAAAACCTTATAAAATCTAGCCTTTCTTAAATAGGAAAGATATATAAAAGCCTCTAGCCTTATATATATCTTAAAATTTTTATTATTTCCCTTAAACTTTCTTTTATAATACTTTTTATTTAAAGGTAAATAATCTTTAATTATTACTTTATACTACCTTTAATTTCTTTAAACCTATTATCCTATCTAAGGTTAAGGCGCCATTTAAGGTATTATAAATAATATTTAAAGAAGCTTAAAATAATTTAAAATAATTAAGTATCTCCTTACATTTTATACTTTATATTTAAATATTTTAAGATCTCTCTTCTCTCTATTATAAAAAGTATTTTTTTTTATAATATTATAATTATAAATATACTTTAACTTATTCAAATATATAGGATATAATAGTAAAAGATATTAATATAAATTTTTTAAAGTATTAACCTTCTTTATTTAATTATTTTAAATATATCTATTATATAATTTTATATATTATATCTTTAATAATATTTATAATTATACTTATATAAGTAAGAGAAAGAAAAAGGCTAAGTCTAAGTAAATTTAAGTTTTTTAAATATTCCCTTTAAAGTAGAAAGCTAATATTTAATATTTTTAAAGTCTATTAAACTTATTAACTTTATAAAAATTACTTAAAGTCCTATTTATAAAATATTAGATAACCGCGCTAATAAGTTTAAGAATTTTAAAACTAGATCTAACTTAGCTTATATAAGGATTTTAAAGTATAATAGTAATAATAAAGTATAAGATTAAAATATATAATAATTTATTATTTAATATATTTAAAAGTTTAAGAATATTAAACTTATTTAGAATAGTATTAAATTCTAGAGTATATATATTAAATCTTATAAGTATATTACCTATTACTACTTTTATTTAGTTTAAAGATTTTAAACTCTTCTTTAATAATCTTAATTAATTTAATTATTTTAAAGGTTATACTTAACCCCCTAGTTATTATAATAAAAGGTAAAATAGATATCTTATCTTATAAGTACCTATTTAAAGTTTATATTTGTTAAACTTATATTTAATTATCCTTTATTAAATTTTTTTAAAGGATATATATATTAAACTTTAGTTATTAAATTTTAATATTTTAAAATATATATAAGATTTTTAAATTAATACTTTAAACTTAGCTTAAAAAAGGTAGTATAAGAATATATATATAGCTAGTATATAATGTATATTTTTTAAAGATAATAATTAATAATTAATTTAAATATTTTAAAGTTATTATTATATAAGCTACCTTTAATAGTATTATTAATCTTAGTATAATATAATATAAAAAGGTTAAGGTTTAAAAATATTAAGTTAATATTAATAGATAGAAGTCTTTAATACTTAAAATATCTTCTTTATAAAGTATTTTATAAATAAAATTTTTTTTTAAAGCTTTAATATTCTTAAAGGTATAATTCTAAATTTAAAATTTCAGAAGGTAATCTAAGTAGAATTTATAATAGAGGATAAAGAGGAGGTAGCTTAAAATTTAAAAAAATTAAGGTTATAAGTAGGTAGTTAAGAGCCTCTAATAGTAGGGTTTTTTTAACCTAAATAGTAATAAAATTAGTTCCCTAGTATAAATTCTTTAAATATAACTTAATAATATCCTCTTAACCTTTCTATAGATTTTAAAGTTATTAAGAGAATTTAAAAAATTTAAATCTACTATTTATCTAGGAAATTAATAATATTAAGTTTATATTAAGGCCCTAACCTTAATTTAATTAACCTTTAATTTTTAGTAAATATTATAAAATATTAGGTTTTTTATTCTTATCCTCTTCTTCCTTCTTTTAATAATATTAAACTTCTTAATTTATAATAGGGATAAATAAGTAGGGATCTTCCTTCTCTTTAATTAATATAATATCTATTAATTATATTATTAGGTATCCTCCTTTAAAAGAATTAAAATTAAAGGGAAAGAAACTAGTCTTAAAGATATTAAAGTTAAAGTAATTAAAGTAATAATTATATATTATATAATTAAATTTAGATTAATCCTTAATAATTTTAAATAACTCCTCCTATTTATTAAACTCCTCCTTAAAAGATTTAAAAGATTTAAATAAATTATCTTTATCTTTATAACCCTTTATCCTTTATACTTATATTCCTTTATATTTAGATATCTTAAGTATTTAATTAATAGGCTTAAGAATTTTACTTTTATAAAATATAAGCCTAAAACTTCCCTTAATATTATCTATTAAAGAGGTATTAACCTTAAATTTAAGAAATTTAAAATTATTAAATTAAAAGCTTTTAAGTATAAAAAAATTATAGTTATAAGCTTTAAATATAATAGGGAAGGAATATAAAAAACCTAAAAATAAAGGTTAAAATTTAAAAAATTTAAAGGGAGGAGATATAATAGTAGAGGATCCTACTAAGAAATTAAACTTAAAGGATTTAAGTTTACCTAGAAATAAAGGTTAAGGTTTAAAAAGTTTAAAGGGAGGAGATATAATAGTAGAGGATCTTATTAAAAAATTAAACTTAAAGGATTTAAGTTTACCTAGAAATAAAGGTTAGGGTTTAAAAAATTTAAAGGGAGGAGATATAATAATAAAAGATCCTATTAAGAAATTAAACTTAAAAGATTTAGATTTACCTAAAAATAAAGGTTAGGGTTTAGAAAGTTTAAAGGGAGGAGATATAATAATATAATTAAGTAGTAAACCCTTAATAAAGCTAAAGAAATATATTATAATAAATAAATCTATAAAAGTTAAAGAACTTATAAAAGCTAAAAAATTTATAAAAGCTAAGGAGGCTTTAAAAGCCTAGGAAACTTTAAGAAAGTTAAAGGAGGTATTAAAGAGAGTAGCCTTAGACTCTAATATATTTAAATTAAGTTTAAAAAAGTAGAAGAAAAATCTATTAAGACTATTAAAGGAAGAGTAGAAAAGGTAATATTAAAAAAGATAAGGTAGAAAGCTAGTAAGTTTTAATTATTTTAAAATAGTATATTTCTTTTAATTAATTAAAAGGTAAAAGATAAATATAATTAACTTAAATAAAATTTATTGATTATTAAGTAATAAAGGTAAGTCTATTTAAAATAATTAAAATTAAAATTTTAAAACTCTTATACTTACCTTTTTTATTAAAGTATTATTTTATAATTATAATTAGTATAAATATATTATCTATTATAAAGGTTAAAGGGTAAGTCTCTTCTTCTTTAAAAATATTAAAGTTATATTAAACTCTTAAGTCTAAAAAATCTAAACTTTAATTAAATAGAATTAAAGGTATAAAATTACTTCCTTATAACTACTATTTCTTTATAAGTTCTTATATCTTTAATTTTTTTAATTTAATTAATTAGAAGAAAATTAGGATACTATCTTTAAGATATAACTTTATTAAGATAACTTCTTTAACTAGTATAATCTTATAAAATATTAAAGGGAGATAAAAAGGTTATTTAAAGAATCTAAATAAGTTACTTAAAGATATTATTAAATAAGAAGGATTTAGATTAAATACCTTAAAAATTATATTTATCTACTTATTTATAAGTATTTTTTAAAGATTATAATAATTTTATACTAATTTAATTTTTATAAAGGTATTTTAATAGTTAAATTAATAGGTATTTATTATATATTAATTAATATAATTAATATAAACTTATATAAAGGTCTTTTAAAAAAGGTTTTACCTTTAAATATTTTAAAGTTTCTCTATTAATATATCTTCTAATTATAATATTTAAATCTATATAATCTTTTTATTCAAAGTCCTTAAAAAGTAAGTCTTTAATTCTTTAAATTTTAGACTTAAAAGTTAATTTAACTTTATTAAAGAATTATATCTAGGATATTAATATTAAAAAGCCTTTAAATATTTTAAACTTAAATAATAATTTAGTATTTCTAAATAGTATACCCTAGATAGGAGTCTAATTTTCCTTATAAAATTATTTAAAATTCTTAAGGTTTATTAATATTAAATCTAGTTATATTAATAGTTCTACCTATAAATATAATATTTTTATATAATTAGTTATTTAGGTTTTATAAAGTCTTCCTAGGGTATAATAGGATTATTAGTCTAATTATATAAATATTAAATAATATAAAGAGCTAAATAAGCTAAATTTTAACTACCCTAATTATATAATTTTTAAAGATTCTAGTATTTATAACTTACTAGATATTAAGTTCTACCCCTTTAAAAAGAATAAGTTCTACAAACTATTATATCTTCCCTAATATTAAGAAGGTTATTTTAAAATTAAGTAAAAAAATATTATATAATCTACTTTAAAAATTAATAAAGAGATCTTTTTATAATAATTTAACTTATTAAAGGTATTTCTATTATAATATTATATCTATTAAATCTTTAAAAAAGTTAGTTACTTAAAAATCCTAAAACCTTTATTTATTTAAGATATAAGGTAGGAATATTAAGTTATAAATAGTAATAGTTATAATATAAGATAAATAATTTAATATTTAATAAAGGTTAATCTTTACTTTTATTAAAGTTTTATTAATATAAAGCCTTAAAAATTTTAAACTTACCTCTATATTAATATATCTTTCTTACTTATAATATAATTTAAATATAATTATCCTTATTATTCTAAAACTTAATATAATAATATTCTAATAATAAGACTTTATTAAATCTAAGTAAATATTAGAATATAATAGTATAAATAAGAGTTATTATAAGCCTTTCCTATATACTACCTTAAACTTAAAAGTTTAGATCTATTAATAATAGTAATAGTTCTAAACTTTTAAAGCTAGGGATATTAGAATTAAATTAAAAAAGCTATTTAAATTTTTTAATAATAATAGCCCTTATACTAATATATATTTCTCCTACTTATACTTATAAAATAGTTAGTTTTATAAAATTTATAAGACTTTAAAATTATTATACTTTTACTTAATAAACTACCTTTATATATCTTAAAATAAAAGGAGATAGGGATAGATTTTTTTATTATACTTTATATAAATCTTTTAAATATTATTATAAGCCCCTTTTAAAATTATTATTATAAATTTATAAAAGAGATAAATATATCTTTTAAGTATAATTAAATATCTTTAGAATTTTTAAAGTCTTTAATATAATTAGAGATTTTAAGCTACCTTTAAAGTTAATATAATTATAGGAGGAGATAATCTAATAATTAATTATATAAGGCAAATTCTCTCCTAGTTTATTAATCTTAACTTTAAAGATTTAAAGCTCTAGATCTTTAGTTATAAACTTTTAAAATATTTAAAATTAATTATAATATCCTTAAAGAGTCTTTAAGCTAATTAAAGCTTTAATAGTCTTTTAAATCTATTAAAAGGGATTTAAAGGAATATTTTAATTTTTAAGTCCTTTTTTAGTTATATTAAGTTATAAGTTAATCTTACTTCTTATATTTTCTAGATAGAGGGTCTTAATATACTTAGTAATATTATCTTCTTTAAAAAATCTATTACCTTTAATAATTAGATCTTTTTAAGAGACCTAGTCCCCTAATACTTTTAATTAATCTATTTAAAGAAAAGAACTTTAATTAATTTAAATATCTAAAAAGTAATAAGATAATTATATTATATTATAAAGTATAAGAATAATTAATTAAAATATATTAAGGTTTACTTTACAAACTTAAAATAGAGAAGCTTAAAAATATTAAATTATCTAGAATCTTAAGGCCTTAAAATTTTTAAACCTATCTTATAATACCTCTTAATAAGGTTAAGAAGAAAATTTAAAAGGAGAGTCTTTAAAATTATTAAAGATTTTAGCCTCTTTAAGCTTAAAGAAATCTTAATAATAAGGCCCTAAACTTTTAAATACTAGAGTAGATTAGAAGATTTTAAGAATATTAAGATATTTATATTATAATTAATTAAAGAATTTATTAAGAAGTTATAAAGTAGATAATTTTATAAATTTTAAACTCTTAATTCTTCTACTTAAGAAATTTAAAGATAATCTTTAAAGTTAATATTATAATAATAGAAATTAAGTATTAAAAGTATAACTATTATATTTAAATAATTTCTAAAATAATTTATTAAATTTAATATTAAGATATTTAAAACTCTACCTTAATAAATTTAAAAGAGACTCTTCTTAAAATAAAGGCTTATAATAAAATCTTTTAAGCTTAGAAACTTTAGATTTATAAGATAATTAAAGCTTTATTATTATTTAAATTATTATAAAATATTATAATCCTTTATACTAAGATTTAAATAATTAATAGATTAGATTATAAATATTAAGTATTCCCTTTATTAATTATCTTTAATTTATTTAAACTTTAAAGCTTTTTAATAAATTCTTCTTTTTAAAAATATTATATATATCTCTTAAATTTATTAAACTTAATATCTCTACTTTATCCTCCCTTATATCTATCTTAAAGGATATTCCTTAATTTCTTTAAGAATAGATAGACTTAAATTTAAGTTTTATATAATTTCTTTATTTAAGTATATTAAAACTAGCCTTAATTATAAAATTTAATAAAAAAGCTATTTTTAAATATAAAAGTAAATAGGTAATTTCTTATTAAAAATACTTTAATTAATATTATAATTTAGATAGTATATTAATACTAATAGAAATTTAATAATATTAAGGGGATATAAGAGTTTATAAGTAATAATAAAACTTTAAAAAAGTAGAAGATATAAATAATACTTTTAAATACTACTTAAAAATCTTAAAAAGAAGAGAATTAAGCTCTTATTAATATAATTAAAAAGGATTTATTTATAAAGGAATATACTTTACTTTTTATATATTATAAGGGGAAAGATTATAATTAATTATTAGATATTTATTAGAAGGTAAAGTATATTTAATAATTATAAAAGATCCTATTAATATAAGATAGTAATAATAATAGTAAATAGAGAATTATTTAGAATATTATAGAAATTAAAATTCTATATCTTCCTTTAATAAATTAAAGATCTCTTAATAGATATTTAAGAATTTTAAGTTATATTTAAAATTTTTATAATACCTTTAATATATAAAGTTATAATTTAGGACTATTACTTAAATTTTATTAGGGTTAAGTTTTTATACTTCTCTATTATAATTTATATATAAATTAAAGGTCCTTTAAGATAAATAGGTAATAATCTTATATATAAGGGTAATATTTTATAAAGTTTAAAAATTTTTAAGTTTCTAAAATTTACTTTTATTTAAATTATCTAATATTTTTAGTCCCTTTATAATACTTATTATAAATCTTAATTTTTTTAAAGAACTCCTATTATAATAGATACTACTTATATATATATACCTAAATTAAGAGTTTAAAACTATAAATTATTTAAACTTTAGTTTAAAATTCTTAAGTTCTAGCCTTAGTAGGGCGCTTTAATAGAATACTGAGGCTGAGGCCGCTATGCCCCCGGAAGGCCCGATCGGCCTTAGCCCGAGTCACCGTCTAAGCGCGCCGGGACCGTTACCTAGCCCCGATGAAGGCCACATTCTTTTTCAAAACTTTTACTACCATCCTCCCGTGCCTTACTGAGTACGTTTCAACAGCCTCCCATATCCGAGCGTTGTTATACCATATGATTCGAGCCTACTATGGCTGCCGGTTCCTCCTCCCTACGCTCACTCTACCGCCGCATACTGAGTGAACTCCCCCATCGCCCCCTCTCTCTACCATCGCCAATCCAACAGCGCATTCGTTTATCGTTCTCTAATTCGAGCGCGCCACACCGAGTGGAAGAAGCTGAACAGTACTATCAGTACGTGAAGGCGCAGCGAATGTATGCTACGTTGCTGGAACGATATAATCCGGGCATGGATATGGACGAGGAGGAAAGGGTGAGATTGACTGCTCGCAGGGTTGGGATGGATATGCCGGAGGAGTGGTACGGGGGAAAGAAGATTTGATAGCATTGATCGAATGTAGGATCTGAGATATGGGAACAGTATTGACTAGCTTTATGGTACCTGTGGGAATATGTATGATGGCCCGATCCCGTCTTGCATGCCGTCAATGATATGGGGTGGTTGCCCTAGAGGTCGACACTAACGTTCAACTCAGCACGTTGGAATCAGACGAATCCGGAGACAAAGGGAATTGAACTGAACGCAGAGTCCAGCATAACAACTTGGACGAACTTGACAAAGATACATGTGGTAGCTATCCGTGTGCAAGCCGCTCAGAGGCCGGAAGGCGTTGGGTAACGACTCTCACAACAAACCACTAACGACCGCCTGGAGCACACCATATACCCTCATTTACCTATTCGTGAGCCTCTATTCCCTCACTCAACAGCTACACCTCGCATCGAAAGGCGACTCCTTATGGGAATCAGTATAAGTCACACTTCTCGCAACCCATTCGATGGCAGAACGCGGAGGTCACTTTCCAGTATGATCGGCAGTGGACCTGCATCTACAAGTTTGATCTCGCTGCAGCTGCTCAATTTGTCCGACAGTAATAAAGCCTAATGATGCCCCCTCGATCAGGATAGATTCCATTTATCTACACATGCCCTCTGCCTCTGCTGCCCCAGAATGGAGACTTCCACAATGCAAGATTCCACACGAGCTTAACATTGCTGCGATATCGCTGGCGAAGGGTCCGCAGATCCCATGAAAGACATGGAAAATGGAAGCACCCCTTTTGCATACGAAATTCTGCTTCTCGTCCGCCGAACCCCAGAACATATATCTCCGCGTCGCAGCCAAGACCACGGTGAGAATAAGCCACCAGGACGCCCTCTTAGCTTACGTCTGGGCAGCGCTCACCCATGCTCGAGGTTTGGAAGAAAGAGAGGAGCATTGCATGGATGTAAGCGTAGATATCCGCCGCTTCCTTTTTCCTACATCAGCTCCCCCATCACCAACGCTACCTATCCCACAACCCTATCCGCATCCTCCAATCCTTCGGATATCGAACAGGACGTTGGCCGAAAGGCAGCATTCATCCGCAACACTGATCATGAAATTCGATGCCGATAGCACAGCATGCTTGCTGCATGAATGAGTTGCCTTTCGAACTCAGCGCTCGGAGACGGTGGAATTGCTTTCTGGAGGATCATCACAGGAAGGGGTACGGAGTTTGTGGGTTGAGCCGCTGATGCCAGCTCTAAAATATGGGTTTCATCCCGTGTTTTCTCCCTTTAACGATTTTGTGAGCTGTAAATTATATTTCAGAAGCAACGACTTCATGCACATTTGTTACGAATCAGGTCCATATCTACAGGGTAGCTATCTGAAAAGAGGGGTACCTAGAGAGAAACGAGTCCGAACAATATTGCACGTTGCAGCTCCTTGCCATGGAGCGTTTGCACGACAAGTAGTCTACTAGAGCTTTCATGGGTACAGTCTGCTACTCTTTTATTACAGTCCCTGGTATGAACGGCATCTGATCAGGTCCAGATATCGGTTGGTATTAGGATGATATTCCCCTACTTGCTACAACGAATCCCGAAAGCTACCCTGCCACGCGGGTCGCAAAAAAGCCGAAACATTGGCTTGAATGTTCCGGCTTTTTTGCGACCCGCGTGCCTGCCTCGACGACACGCTGACTACGAAAGCATGTAGCGCGATGGCGTGATATAGCTCATGGAGGTGTCGAAAAGGTTGGAAAACGGTGGGGAGAGTGGGGAGGTGTGGTGGGCTAAAGGGGTGACGCTGAGTCTTTAGTTAAGGGCAGATATTATGGCGAGTTTGAGGAGCGATGGGGGGTTGACGGCTTTTGCTTGATGAGATCTTTTGAGAGAAGAGGAATGGAACGGCTCAGTTTAGGGTGGATAAGCTGCTTGGAATGGATCCAGTCTCGGAAACAGACGGACTTTCCAACAATGTTGACCACAAACACCAAAAATTTGAATTTAGCAGCTAGAGTAACGCTCAACATTGCCCATGATAATGAGCAACGGCGGGCTCTCGCACCGCGCAATGGTTGAACTACTGCCTACAACGTAGCTTCGAAAGCTCCTTTCCGCCTCAAGGGCTCCTGCAAAAACGCCATTGATGCTCGCTGGAGCCGAACCGAGCCTTTGCAATATGCCATAACTGTCGGATTGGTCAATTGAGTATGCTGTCCAGGAACTGTCCACATCTTCCGCGTAGCCAGTCATCCGCCCAACGAGTTTGGATGGATCCATATCCGGTTTGATGTCAGTAGAGATGGCCGCAGAGGTGTGATGGCGCTCAATATGTTCATCCCTCCCCATTACTGGCCTACAGAGTGCGGTATCTCGGGGAAGCCCAGAGCAAAGACCTTAGTTCAGCTCTATCACATGACGGTCGGCTTTATATTGCATTGTGACTCCGTCAGGAAAAACGGAGACTCCTGTAGACAGGTGCTGGGAGGATATCGAGCACTGGCGTGATTGCACTGACGGGGTTTATGGCTAGTTCTCCAAGTTGTACCTAAGGCACGGTGTTGTGATTCTGGTTCCCTGTTGAATGCTCGACTAAAAATTGTCCTGATTCCCCTGGTCCTCGCAGAAGCTTGTGGGTGTCAAGGGAGCGGAGCTTGAGCTTGCTGACTGCCAGAACGAGTCTGAGGTGTGGGGTATCTCTGGCTTGCGTCCAACAATGACAGCGCTGCCAGTGGTCAGCATCAAAAGAGAATATCATGGGCTGCACCGCTTACGTTCTCTGGTACGAGTGTATAGACCGGTTGATGAGCTCTGGTCTAATCTTCGCCATGAGCACCTTGACCTCTTCCTCCTTCCAACCCATCGCACGGGTCAGCAATCCAATGCTAAGTCCTTCCAAACCCTCAACATGGGCGACTAGCTGGGCCCTTCCCACTTCCTTTAAAACCCCATCTTTTGGCCAAGGATTGGTAGGAGACTTCAGATAAACACGCCTGACATCGACGAAGCCCGCCTTCTCAAACCACCTCTCATATTCGTCATGATGTGGAACTGGCCTATTGTATTTGGCTGATGCTTCACATATGATTTTAGACCAACTCGATAGCTGACTGTCTTCTCGCAGTGAACCGTCATCGGACTTGAAGCGAGGGTCCAGCTCTTGCATCTCAAAGTAGCCGCCTGGCTTGGTGTGCCTGGAGAGACACATATTCAGTATGATATCAAGGAGAATGGTATATCCGTCTTACTGGAAGGCCTTTCGTATCAACCGTGACCAAGACCCGATCGACGCTACCATGAATCTTGAATGTATGTAGTCGAAGTAGTTATCCGGCCAGGTCCATTCTTTGGCTTCAACGTCATCAATTTCGAATCGCACGTTATCAGGAACCCTGAGTCATGAGCCACTATTGTCGTTTATAGACATTCTCAAGACCTCTAGGAGAATACCACATACCATGAAGGCTGTATCGGCGATAAATCAGTCCCCCAAACCATGGATTCTGGGTTCTGTTCCGCCATTTGTATGGCCCAGATACCCGTACCTGTCCCAATATCCAATATTCTTCTGGGCTGGACCAGCGGTGCAAGATGTAGATGTGCATCGCATAATAGCATCATGACATGGTGTTTGAGGTCAATTCGATCTAGCTCACGCTGCAGATACATAGAACGTTAGCATCATGTGGTGCTCAAGGGTAGACACTAGCATGGATCTGGGTGTGAGGTTACATGCAACATAAGAACCGGAGCAACTTGTATTCATTAATATTGATTGCATACCTCATCATTGGGCAGCGGATATGACCCTGCTTTGAATCCATGATATCGTCTACCATTTTCCCATTCCCACTCTGTGACACTACTTGTGATTGAGGCGGAATATGATAGACTTGGAACGAAGCGTGAGTCGAAGCTCGTTGATTGGGTCCTCACGAACCTACCCCGAGTCGTCACTAGACGTGGCAAGCTACACAAATCAGTATTGTTGGGCTGATAGGTAGAATAGAGTGTCAAGTACCTCATCAACCTCCAGCACAGAATCAGGGGGACTGATGATCATCGGACAAGGTTTCGTTACGCAGGGTTGAGCCATAGCTGCTCATTCGCCTACCAATGCGAAAGTAAAGGAGAGTTAATGTTATTGCATGAAGGGAAGATCGGGTTGAGGACCTGAAGGGGAATTCCCCAGGTCTCGATTAATGAAAGCGTAGAGTAATACGGGCATATAATCCATTGCGTGAAGAGGAAGCAGGTGTGTAACATCCGTAGTCCTACACATCTAATTCTAGTTGGAGAACTAGAGTCAGTCTAAAGGCCCGAGGCCGCTTCCCCGAAATTTAAGTTCTAATGAGTATTCTAATGGTTGAGCCTGGAGCCTGGCACGCCTGGCCATCACTGTGGCGGTTGCTTCGAGACAATTCACGAGGTGAAAAGGGCTCAAGTATTTGCACATTTGCGTGGTGCCTTGATCATTGTGCGCTTGCTCTACTGCAGGCTATGGTACATATGCAAGGCTAGCGGCCACATTCCACGCTCTTTGCTCGTTCAGTGAGCGAATTTTTTGTGCATGTCAATCACCTTCTGTACTTCGTCATAGCTCCCCATGAAAATACCAGATCGATCATGGATATGTTCGGGAGTGATGGTGATCATTCGCTCCATGCTGCTATTGACCGCTTGACCACCAGCTGGCAACGTTTCACGTTAGCTTCAGATTGTCGAATGCTCTCAGATAGACGTGCCAAACGAGAAGGCCTGCGGTCAAACAAATTGTGAAACAAAACATACCATTTTCGAATACCATAGCCATTGGCGCGCACTCGTACAGGATCCTTAGCTTCCCTTTTGGACTCTTCTTGTCCGCTGGATAGGCGAAGATTCCTCCGTATAGTAACGTCCGGTATGCGTCGGCAACCATGCTACCGATGTATCGAGCGCTGTACGGCTTGGCGCCTTCCTTGACAGGATACTTCAGGCTGTTGAAGTATTCTTTGACTGGCTCCTCCCAATACAGGCTGTTGCCTTCGTTGACACTGTATATGGCTCTGGACTTTGGCAATCGCATATTTGGATGAGTGAGGATGAACTCGCCTAGAGCGTTATCCATTGTGAAACCATTGACGCTGCTGCCTTTCATGGTGATAACCAACTGAGCGCTGGCGCCGTACATGGTGAAGCCACTGGCCACTAGCTCTGTACCCGGTAGCAGAAGCTCTTCCTGCTTGCCTTGACTTTCATCGGCAAGCCTGAAGATTCCAAAGATGGTCCCCACACTCACACCAGCATCCAAGTTGCTTGAGCCGTCAATAGGATCACAGACCACTGCATATCGTGCTTTCGGGTTCTCATCGAAGATGACGCATTCCTCCTCCTCTTCTGAGACGAGCAAACGGCACTTGCCCGAGCTACGCATAGCCGCAACGAATATATCATTTCCAATGACGTCAAGCTTCTTCTGGTCATCGCCTGTGCTATTAGAGGAACCGGCGAGTCCGCTAAGGTTGATGAGGGATGCTCGACGGATATAATAGGCAATGGACTTAAAGGAGAATTGGAGAGCGTGGCATAGCAGGCTGGAAGAAACACGAATCAGTGACTGGCATCGTGTAGTTCGTGACATTTAACATGGCGGGCAGACGAGGAAGCCGTACGTAAAGTCTCCGGTGGCTTCCTTGTGCTTCGACTGCTCTTCTGTGAGGAAGCGTGTGAGGGTAAGAATGTCCGTATTGATCTTTTCCTGCGCTACCGGAGTAGTCTCAGTTTGAACCATGATTGATAGTGGTTCAAGAGAAACCTTGGGGAAGTGAGCAGGGAGAAGACTTTCGGGGACTGGAGAATTTGGCGCTGCTAGCAGTGCGGTTTTAAGGGAGGCAGTATGATATGAACGGCGCCATTTAACGTTGATCCCAGCGGATGTATGGTAATCGTCTCATGCTCCTCTGGTCCCAACATGCCTTCCTCTGCCCCGCCAAACACCCCCTCTTGCCTCGGTCATGACTCCGCGACGTCCGCGACGCGCCGGTATACTGAATTTATGTACTATATGACTGGTTGAAGCACCCAGGCTCCTGCCAAAGGTGCGAAAGCAATCTCAGATGTAGATTCAAGAGAGGAGAATGCGACCTAAGAGACCTACGTTTGCCTTACCGCAGAGTCACGTGATTGCGACTTGGCGGGCTAACACCCACTCTGCATAGAAAATTCCAGGCTAATCTTTTCCAACTCAATCCTCACATAATGAATCACCCCAAAGCTTGAGTCTCGACATTGGGCAGCTGAGAAGAAGCCCAGTCCATTACTAAGCATGCTGTCGTAATAATGTGAGCTCTCCAAATTCCCCTTGCATTGATTGGACCCTGTTATCCTGATGATTTGTTCACACCGCAAAACTAGAGTCTTTGACCTTTCGGGGCATGAAACTTCTATTGCACGTCAGTCTGATATACATTGACTCATTGAATTGACCTCTCTGACCCATATCTCCAAATTTTACTGACACAGACCATAGTAGATGGGAATGCTGAAAAGCTTTTACTGTATGTGCATCGACGTCCTCTGTCCCTATATACACACGCATTGAAGAGCGATGATGATCATTCGTACTCTGTACGCTGGAAATTACCGACTGAGGCCACTAATGGTCCTTGAAGTCAACAAATGGCTTAGACTGAGCTCCTTTACCACCTCTATATCAATACCCTCGATATTGGCAAATGGATTCTGCTAACTTGGTCATGGTTTCAGGTCTACTCTCGGTCTCGGAAAATAGCTCATGTATTCACTCGAATGATCGCTTTTCATGTGGGATGAGTCGCTGGCTTTGACACTTGGATGGCTGTCTCACCTCTTCGCAAAAACTATACACTGCAACCAAGTATCCCTCGATTACTGTCATGAGAAGCCAGAGTACTGGTTTTGCGACGATCGACGTTTCCTGTGCTTCAGGCTCACCTCATTCTGGCTCCGGATTGTCTTACAGGCGACACTGTTCACCCATGGCAACTCAGTGTTGACAGCCCAAGTTGGTTGGACAGGGAGACGTCGCTTGAGACCTCACAAACAAGATGTGTCTTCCTGAATTGTCATGTTCAATTACGACTCTGCGCTGGGTCAAGGAGTCCCGTCAGGCGTCATACGGTACGCAAGCCCTTGCCACGATACTTCCCGCTCGCAAAAAATCATATGATGAATGGCACTGGGCTCCGATATCACAACTGAGAGGAGATGCCTTTTGTGGCAGGCCTAGAAAACCTTGCCCACTGATCACACACTACTTTGTCATCGCTTCATATTGATCATCCATCTTACCCAGGCAGCTAAACTGGGGTTCCACTAGATTTTCATTTTATTTTGAAATAATTGTCGATCAAGATTTTCTTCATTGTGGGAGAGGGAAAGGTACGGTAGCTTTTCACTGTTCTTCTATGCTTCTATGATGATTACCTAGATGACGAGTCTGATACGGGTTTCCGATGCTGACACACTTTATTTAATACCATTCATGCAAATCTGATGAAGTCGAAATAATCCAATTTTGCTGCAATCTCTCCGTCTATGCTCGTTGCTGACGTCTCCAAAGGTCACGCTGTCATACCTACCCCCAATCCCATCGATCATGCGCAAGTCTCACAGGGGATAAGGCCTTTATGAGGGTACGTACGATCATTTCTCCAGCGCCAGTGCACTCAAGCCTCCAAATGATGATTTGAAATATTTACAAGACAAGCATATGTCCGAGCCAGCTTGACCGCCAGCAAAGACGAGACTGTAAATACTGATTTGCCTTGCAGCTCTGACATGGGTCGCTCAGTCGATTATATGACAATTACTGACTTACTCTGGGCAGGGCCTGTCCATTACATGCATACCATTGCCTGCCAAGGAGCCCTCATGGCAAACTTCAATCAGTCCTGCTTACCCGATCGGCGGCATCTGCAGCCCTCGCAGCACTGAGGCCTTTTGCCAAAATACCACGTAGGACCATCGGACCCAAACGCGTCTACTGAATTATCATTACAAATTTGTTGTCACCACTCCCGATACAAGGATCCGATCTCGGTAAGTCCTCACCAAATCTTTCAGCTGCGTCTGCCCTTTGAAAGCCATTTATTCCATGATGATCAAACTTTTATAATCTCACGACGGTCGGCATAGCTACAAGCTAGCATTGATGAGGTTGCCCATGACTGGGCATTGATTCTGACACGTACAAAATCTCCATACATACTGCTGCTGTCCCAGTCGTTTTCTTTGGGAGTTTTGCGCGACTCTATACTGACCTCACTCGTAGGCGGTCGATTGAGGTTACATGGCAATCAGTCGTACGGGCAAGTGGGAGGCGAGTACGCTGAGCGTGGAGAGGCGGATTATCAGGTAGCGCTGGTATGGCGTGCTTGGGCCTTGGGTTGAGCTGGTATGATTGTCCAACATCAGTCAATCAATCAATCAATCAATCCGTCAAATATTTCCTGTTCTTCCCTACCTTTGCCATCATGACTAGCCGTTTTCCATCCTCGTTCTCGCACCTCGGGTTCACTACCATCGAGTCACTAAGGTACATCCGTACCTCCAGCCCCTGAACCTCGATAACCCTCATCCTTCAGCTGAGTTCTCATTCATCCGAGCCCTTTGACACCAGTACCTCATCCCGCCAGCAGCGCCAACATCCCACATTTCAGTATCCTCTCTCCGTGAGCTTCCTCCATCCCCAGCAAACGGTTGATAAACATAAAATAGAATAAAAATTATTGGCTCACCGTTCCATACTTGAATGTGCAGCTGGGCAGAGAGAGTGTCTTGTGAAAGTCGCGATCTCCACGAGGGGTGTACATTGAGAATTTCTTGTGGGCGGGTATGAATTCGCATGGTTCCTTCATGATAGCTCGCTAGGGTGTTGTGGGGATTTTTCCGGAATTGTTGGCGGATGAGGGCGGCAGATATGGAAGAGTTAAGTGAAGCGTAACACCTTCTGTAGAAGGAGTCTGATCGCCAGCGGACAATGGTAAAAGACTTCTTCCCTCGACCATGCGGCTTGGTTGAAGAAACATCCGTCCAGACCTTGTGTGATACTGAGCAAGATCTTCTTATCGACATCAATACACAATTAGCGCTCGAAAGAAAGCTTAGGTATCCAGCCTCGACGCTTCCTTCACATTATAGGTACCCATTGACCCTGCCGTTTCAGCGTTGAAACAATGAGTAATGATGTCTTGCTCAGGTCAGCAAGCATGCCACTCGTGAACACGAATATAGATTACTGTGGCCACTTTCCATTGGGACAAAAGCATCAACTGGCAAAGTCAGCGGTAGGATATTCGCAGGCGAGCCAACGAAAGGCATTGGCCAAATATACATTTGTTGGAATTACATTCGGTCCAAGGCCGTAGGACCAACATATAGAATAAGGTAAGTCTGAGACCTGAGCCGGGGAAGGTTCGGCGGTTGAAAGTTAGATGAGGCTCATAGGCCGCGTTGGCATCCTGAGAACTACTTTAGATAAAGTACCAACAGGACACGGTGGTCGGCGACAAAGATGACCTGCAGGTCAGCGCTTCGGAGCCGCTTCCCTTTGCATATCAGGTTGATGAACTTTTCAAGGTAGCACAGATGGGGTCGGTTGCAGATCCCAATCGGGTCGATGGCGGTATGTAGGTGTCAAACGTGCAGACGGTCGTGCAAGCGGTTGGCGCGCATGTTATTGTAGAGTGACAATGATCGTTCTTTATTCTTCGGTGTCTCAAAAGCCTCGGATTGAGCTCGGAGGACGGCGATCTCTAATAGGATGGATTCGGAGAGGCTGCCGTCACGACATACCGTGCAGCGGTTGCTTGTCTTTCCGTAAGGTAGTTCGTGGGTAGTTCATATCGACTATCAAGACGGAGGATCTTTGCGGTTCACAGGGGGCGATCAACCTCCTGTCTTTGGCGATTGGTTCGCCACTATTCTAGTTCTAGCTGAAGGGTCAATTCGACACGAACGACGTGAATTGGTGGCTCAAGTAGTCGTGTATATACGAGGCGCGGAGATGGATTTCACCACATCGGTCGAACCGATCTTGCTTCAATTCATGAAGATCGGAAATAAAGCATGGTTCGCGGAGCAAGGGAACCGCCTTCCACTTCTGGTAAAAGGTTCGGAAGAGGAAAAAGTTTTGATTGGTCGCAAAATGCCGAGGCCTCGGCTGAAGGTGGGAACAGCCACAGAAGGCATCAGCCACAGCTGCTAAAATAGACTTCTCTCCATGTCCAGGCCCAGAGCGATCTTCCCAGCAGTTCACCTTACCATTTTCGGTTGCCCAGCTGGCCGCCCATCCGAGGTTCAGCAGCGGTGAGTTGTACCAGATCACAAGGCAGTGCGCCATAGTAATTCCAAGTATGAGCCAGACGGAGATGGAGGGAGGTGGATGGCGGGAGCCTATTCTCAGTGGTGTTGGTCGATGTTTATCTTTGATGACTTTGTCACGAGGCAATCGAATGAATGGGACGGACGACCATTGGATCTCCTCAGCTGCTCCCTACGGAACATCACCGACAGTCTATCAGCCGGGCAACCACTACGATATAGTTCATCTTTCGCGAACGACATCCACGGCTCCAATCACCCTTTGCGCACATGCTTCTGCCATGAGAACACCCGAAGTAGTATATGATCTGGTCCATGCCCCTTTTCCATTCCTCTCAACAGCCTTTCATAGCCGTCAGTCCTGGCAACCTCAGACTCCTAGTACTAGGTACTAGAACTAGGTACTAGAACTACGTGGTCTTCAGATCTCGAATGTGAAAAGGCTTGTCCACATACCCACATACCATAGCCAACCACTCTTCCTGCACGCGTTCGGTTAGTGTGAAGCCTCTGGAACGCGTCCCTACCGCCTCCTTATGCATGCACCAACCTCGGAAGATTCATCATATATCTGTCGAGCCAGTCACCGTCCAATCTGCAACCACACCGCAAACCTGCCTAAAAGGCCCGCAGTTGGGCTGCTTCAAGATTGACCGACCGCCTTACCAGCTCATTCTATCTCGTGCCTCACCATTCATTGGCCAAGGTGAAACACAGTGCAGACTGAGGTGAAACGGAGAAGCAGGATCTTGCTTTTCTTAGGTATGTCGGCATTCATGCGCTGATTGGGTGTCTCCAAGGTGCGCGCGCTAAGTGAATCAGCAGCTAAGGGGGAAGCCTGAGCGGGCATCCAATCAGCCCTGCGTTTCAACTTTTTCTGCAGTGCTCGTCCAGCACCACAGGAGGACTACCAAGAATATCAACTCTGATTCTTCTGGTCGGGCAAGCCTCTCGGAGCCACTCACATCTTCTCTCACCATTACACTCCTTACAACTGAAGTGGGGAAACTGCAAGCTCCAAGCAGGGGGGTCCCATTGCTGCTTCGCATTTCGCGCCAAAGCAGATCCTCATCTGTCAACTGCATAAAAGACTTTCTCTCCCACCGACATCCTCTTCGACACATTAGCTTGACTCTCATCAGTCAAGTCCAACCATCATAGACTTTCTTCTCTCTTCATTTCATCTTCAGTCCTTCTGCATCACATCGCCGCCTCAACAGGTTTGAGGTTGGCCTTATCTGTGATAGAGATACTTTGACTCACCTCCAATAACATACCACCATCACCGTCTAGCAACCAATCTTTCTATTAACCTGCCAAAGTCAGCCATCTTACACCGTCAGCACCAATCGCCAGTCCTACACACACACCAACTCCTCGTTCGGTGTTTTCCAACCTGCACTAAGCTCCCGCTTTAGTCTATCCGGCCCCTGAACAAGTCCTCAGGTCAGGCACAGCCCAAGGCTCAACCCAATTTCAGCAAAGTCAACCTACATCAGTACGCCCCAACTCTCTCGCTTCCCAAGGCGGAGGGCCCCCACTGCTGCCCGCCAACGGCCCTGTCAGTCACGATAACAACGAATATTATTTGACGACGATTGAGCTTGACGCTCTGAGGCCAACCCCAACAACCAACTCTCACGATCCAAGATCATTCCGCTGGTCGGAACAAACACAGGAGACACAGATCCATCTATCTCACGGTGCCATTGTTCGCATCTCTGTCAGCGCTTTTACTTTTTATCGGCCCCCTCACGCAGACCGACCTTCCTATTCGATCATTCTTTGCATCTAGAAGTGATACCCCGGCGATCTACGATCCTTCGCTACGTTACGTTTCCACGATCAATTGACCCATTCGGCTCCTCCGTATAATCATAATTCACACCTTGCCAACTGACCCTAATCCAACTTCGGCCCCCGCCGACCCCGAATCAGCCTACCAGTACGCACCAGATTCGATAAGGGTAATTATTCACAGGCTCTCACACCAACGCCAAAGCCACCTCTCAACGTTACAACTTGAGACTCAAACTCTGTCCTGGAGACTATCCTTCATTCATCTAAAGCCTGCTAATTCTTCCCGACTTCCAATCTTGCGACCGCGATCTATTCATTATGGCTAGTCCAAACTCATCACGAAACCAAATGGCACTTGACCACTTCATCATGTTGCCAGTGTCTTCGCACATGGTGTCCTATCTCGCAAGGCAAGCAGCATCAGTCATTCGGTGCGAGCAGAAACGACCACAAAGTGATAAGAACCTCCCCGTAACTCCTCCATTGACACCACCATATGATGCCGAAACGCTCTCTCCAGGTCAACCTTCACTCCCGTCGCTGGAAGAATTTATTCAATCTTTGGTCGACAAGTCGCGCGTCCAGGTCCCGACTTTGATGAGCTCCTTGGTCTACCTCTCGAGATTACACGAGCGATTACCTCCCGTCGCGAAAGGAATGCGTTGTACAGTTCATCGTATTTTTCTGGCATCTCTAATCCTTGCAGCCAAGAATCTGAATGACAGTTCACCGAAGAACAAGCACTGGGCTCGCTATTCACCTGTCAAAGGCTATGAAGGCTTTGGCTTCTCGATCACAGAAGTCAACCTGATGGAAAAGCAATTGCTCTTCTTACTTGACTGGGACTTGCGGATCACGAATGATGACCTCTTCACCCACTTCGAGCCTTTCCTCGCACCTATTCGGCGGCACCAAGAGCAAGCAGAGCTCAAGCGTCAAAGGACCGCCAAGGAGCACGATGTCGTTCAACAACAACGGGCTTACTACAGCAAAACCCAGTCGGCTCGACCATTCGCCTCTACTACCGCTCTGCCAATAGCTCCACCCGCCGTCGGTGTCTACGCTTCCCCGTCTACATACTCGTCATCTTCATACGTCTCCGACCTCGAGCGCTTCTCCTCGAAAACCGCCATCGCTTCATCACAGTCAACCACTAATCTCCCCCAACGCTCGTACCGCCATGTTCGACAGAATCGCTCCATTTCTCCACCCTCGGCAGACAACGTCCCGGCTCTCAGTCGGCCTGGCACATCCCAAGACAACTACAGTGTCTCCTCTCGCTCCAACTCTTCTTCGCCCCCAACTTCGCATGGTACGCCGGCTTCCACCGTATCGTCCTATGCGGAGGACAATTACATGCCTACGGTGGGCAAAGATGACGGATACTACGGTGAAGCTACGATGTACAAGCTCAGACCCATGCTTGGTGCGCATCAGTTGAGTTACAGTGTGGAGGAGAAGCCGGCGAAGAAAGCAAAGACGATGGGCGGGGGCATCATTTCCCGTTTCCTGAGCTCTGCAACAATGGGCGGAGGGAATTCTCGCACTGCGATTCGAGTCTGACAATGAAGACCTCCAAAGATACTCTTCCTGATGATCTTTGACTACAATCAGCGATAAAACCACCATCTCAATCTACGATACCATCACCATCATCATCAACATTAAGTACAGATTATTTGTTTCACCATCATCGAGCGTTCTAGCAAGCGGCATTACGGCGGCGTTACTACCAATTTTGTTTCCGGATATCCCACAACTGCATGAATATTAGCAAGCAAGGTTGGATAGGATAGCCAGCGAATCGCTCGGCATGCAAGGAAGGAAGGAAGCGGGGGATTTACGGCATAGCTTTGCCTGTGGCAACCTGGAAATTAGCCTATCCTACTCCGTAAGAAGTCAGAGTTAGATAATATAATTGAAGTCATTCAAAACAGAGAGAGAAACAGAGAGAGCGAGTATGTCACTTCCATGGAGTGATATCCATTCTGCATAGACGAATAAGTTAGTAAATCCTGAATGCACTTAATCGTCCTATTCCATGCCCGTGAAGGAAGGGTTAGGCGCTATCACTCAACTTCGTATGTAGGATTCGTAGGACCGCAGTGAATCGGTGCTGAATTTCTTTTCGGTACAGAGTGACTGGTCGATCGGGATGGGATGGGATGAGGCACGGTAGCGGCTAGAATACATCCATGCATGTACCTATGCGTGCATAAGAATAACATTGTTAGGTACTAACTATCTTTGAATATACCTTACTTTTGTCTCGGTAAAATGAATCCGCCGAACTTTGCTTTCCAATCGTGACAACAACGAGAACCTTCATCTTCAACAAACAAAGAACTTGTGTAATCAAACCTAGTTTCTCTAATAAGTGGAATAAGAACATGGCATCTATCCCATCACGGCGCCCTATCAACTATCAGCACAACATTATCATTTCATTCGGCTTCATCATCATCGCCTCTTGTACAACGAAAACGAAACTATAAGAAGGATCCGAAACCTCCTCATCCCGACGCAGATATATATATATATATTATATACACCCCGAACTTAGGATTTCCAATTGCCGTTCCGGGACGGGAAAGGGAGCACCGAGGAGAGCACGGGGGAGCACCGGAGGGAGCAAAGGGGCGCAGCACAAGGGAGCTTCAATTGGCAGCATTACAATCGGCTAAAGCTTTTTGCTTTTAAGATTTATAGTATTCAGTTAACGCCGCTACCTAATTACGCCTCTATTACTGTATCTATGGCCTTTTTAGCCTTTTCGCCGTCGTTGATGTCAAGCCCTGCAAAATTAGCGGTGTGCGTCTTCCGAATATTGCACTACTGCGCGGGCATAAATTTAGGGAGATATTACGGTTACACCCCCTTTGCCTACAATTACACCCCCCAACTGCCTACAATTACACCCCCTGACTACCTACAGTTACACCCCCCCGCATTGGGTTAGATTAGTCGTTGCCATGGTAACGCCTTGCGGAGATCCCACCACCAAAAAATTTGGTGATATCTCCAACGCGATTTTCTTCAGACCGGATTAATTATTCGTGAAATCCAATGGGCCTGAAATGTTCCATTGCCGTAGTCTTTGTAATTGGAACTTTTCTAGCTAGCGCGTGTTCTGATTAGTTGATATCTAGTTAGCGATGTCCCCCGGGCGCAGTCTCAAACAGAGATGCTACCACTAAGTCTCCTACTAAATATGTATGCTTTCCCCCGTCTAGCTACCACGCGTTGACATCATATACACCTCTGTATCCTACTCGATTCCTCACCTGCTATTCACGTCCTGCTGTTCACGTCCTGCTGGCCCCGTCGTAGGCCTCACGGGCGCTTTAGCTGAGGGTGACGCTGGCGCAGGTAGGGCGCCCTCTATAGGTAAAGCAGCAGGGGTAGATGGCTTAGGCTGGGGAGCAGGCTGCTCAGGCTATGGAGCACGTCGTCGCCGTGCTGGTATGGCGAGAAGGCCCCTGCGTCGCCTTGGTGTCGCTCTTGCTCCTAATGTTCCCAGTGTAGACCTCCACTCTGGCGCTGACGAGTCAGCCCTTGCTTCTATCTAAGCTCCTGCTATAGGCGTACTTACTTCACATCTAAAGGGTATATCGTTGGTTAATGTAAGGGAGTCGGGGTATGATGAGTGACCTGAAATGTTGAGTTGGAGAGTCACGTTGCGGGGGGGTTACCCTGGCAACGACCAATCTAACCCAATGCGGGGGGGTGTAACTGTAGGTAGTCAGGGGGTGTAATTGTAGGCAGTTGGGGGGTGTAATTGTAGGCAAAGGGGGTGTAACCGTAATACCTCCCTAAATTTATCCGATTGAGGATCTACAGCTACGCATTTATATGACAAACAACAACCTCTTTCATGACGTCTTCAGTGATTACGTAGTATGGTAATCACTACCATATTCATCATTATCCCGTGAGCTCTGCGGTCTCTTCATGTGATCCGAGTGCAGGGGATATTCTTCATGTGATCCCAGGGCAGGGGATTTCCTTTTAGTATGGCTCGGAGTTATCGGTATTACCATACTTGGTCCTTTTCAACAGTGCGACACATTTTAGCGCGAAAATCATATCAATTGCAAACGACTGTAAACTCCTCGCCAAGGGACGGTCTGCCTATAGCTCTTTGTCATGGACGTTCTACAAGGCTCTCCTGCTGATCTGCGTTGGGATCTATATTGCGCTGCTCCTTGCGCATTAGGGTCTGTCTCTGATGAATGAGATAGTAGGTGTGTAGGTATTGGACGTCAGAATCCACTGTAAGCTGACTCGTCATCTCACTCTTCTCGTCAGATTTCGCTCGAAAAAAGTCGCCGTGCTGAACCGATGAGTAATGGATTCCTGGCCCAGTCATATGTACATTTGTTTGCACATGCGTCAGCCTTTCTTCATCCTTATTGGCGTCGTGTGACGGTGCCGCAGGCATAATTCGGTCACGATATCCTTGGGAGCCCCTGTGGATGGCAGTATGAAATGCGAGAGGCGCCGCAAGATGCTGATAGGCTTTATTATTCACGTTGAGAATTCATTGATTTGTCAGATCGCATGGAGGACTTCTTTTACAGTCGTCGTCCGTGATGACTGCATTTTCGTCATCATTTGACTGAAAGGAGCGGTCAACCTTTCGTACACTGCTGCTTCTTATCAATGGGCCAACTCTTCAACTGTATATACAGGGCGTCTCTCATGTCCATCCTGTGCTTCTTCCCATCTTTATCATCATCCATAGCTTCGATTCCAGGATATCTTTCAGTCCCCAGCTCTCTGACTCTACAATTCATAGCCTCATCGCTCCAACCTTTTCACTCCAATCTCCACTTATAGACACTCCACGATGCAACTCTCCAGCTACCTCATCGCCTTAACCGCACTATGTGCAACCTCCGCCTCCGCATGTTTCAACACCGGCGAGAATTGGGGCAATCACGACGAGGCCAAAGCCCAGCTAAAAGATGTATGCAATACCAAATTGGCCGGCTCCTTCGGAACGGGTGAATATAGGGAATATTGCCGCAACAACAGTGACCGCAGCAAGAGTTACCAGTTCAAAATCACGAATCAAAGCGGGGGGGCCGTAACCATCTCGCGAGACGAGTGTTATAGGGATATAGGAGAACAGATTGATAATTGTGGGCATGGTGGTGAGGGAAATCATGGCGGTGTAATTTTCAGGTATGCATAGTTGATGTAGAGAACGGTGTTGTGGGTCTGTTTTGCTGATTTCAAATGATTACAGGGGCGATCCTAATAAGGGGCCGTGTTAGTCAGTATCACCCAGCACCTACGGGAACAGGATGCGGATTTCTTCTAGATATCAACATCGGTGGAAAAGGCTGAGGCCCATTAGATGTGGAATATCCATCAAAATGCAAGGACAGGGGAGGAAAGGGGGTATGGCAAGCGACGGGGCTGTGAAGAGAAAGTGTCCAATCCTTAATGCTTAGCAACCGCGCTCGTTTCATGACATTTGGCAGCAGCTGATAGAACGTAGACTACATTTAGAATTCTTCCTATACGGGAAGTGATGCTCAAATTCTGGCATTAATGTATGAGTGACGTTAATGCGTATGCCCAGCCATACCCATGATGTAAACCTGGGGCAACTTTATGAGCAGGTGTGCAACCCTCTCCAATCTCCATCCTGAGTGGTTCTCGGAGGATTAGCTCCAGTCCCCCTAAACCCCCCCACCCCCCTCAATCCTCTCAACCCTCTTCGTGGGTGGTGTACTGGTAATGTCAATGGACCCGGCGTCTCGCTTGCTTGAGAGAGTGATAAGTGGCTACAATACCGAATTTTCTGTAAGCCCACGGCGAATCCTGCCGGGAAAATATATAACGACTTCCAAGCGCTAATAGGGCCTCGCCATCGCAGCAGAATCGTTACGAAGCTCGTTATGCCTACGAGTCCCGTAAAAATATTTATAACTTTATACCGCTTTATTCTAGATACGTAATAAGTTATTAGCAATGAAAAAGATAATAATAACGGCTTTTTAGACCTACCTATAATAGTACCGCCTATTAATATATTAATAATATTACTTATTACTATTAAAACGATATAAAAGATAATTATAAGGATTTAATATATTCTTAGTTTAAATAAAATAACTCGCGATATTAAATAAGAATCTAAACGTAGTTTAAATATCATTATAAGGCCTTATAATCTAGAAGTAACTAGATTTATTATTTCCTATAAATTAACTATATAAAAGTAATAATTAAGATAGAAAGTATAACCTTACCTTTCTCTTAATAAGCCTTTCTCTTAATAAGTAAAAGGATAAATATTATTAATTATATAGTTTAATAATATTTAACTAATACGAATATAAATCTAAAGAAAGTAAGTATAAGTATAAATATAGCTACGAGTAACTATCTTAATTTATTACTTTTACTTAAAGAAGTATTAAGTAATAATAGTAATATAATTATTATTACTATAAAACCACGTATCTTAGTAATATTTAACTATCTTATCTTCTTCTTTATAGATTTTAAGTTATTACTTTCCCGCTATAATAATATTATCTAATAGTTAATTATAATAATATTAATAAGAATTATAAGTATTTAAATAAGGAATAACTTATACTTTATATATATTATAAATATATAAATATATAAATAATAATTTTCTTTATTATTATACGAAGATAATTACTATTAAGGTAGCTAATAGACCTGTTCTAATTTTATATATATGTAATTAATTAATAGAGAAGGGAAGCTTCTTATAGATATAAAACCTACCTGCGGAAGGCTTCTAGTCTCCGAGCTCCAAGCTATTAGGGCTATTAGAGCTATCTAGCTACGTGATATATAATAATACTACTATAAAAGAAGATAAGCGACGACATCGTTACTATATTATAACCCCTTATAACCCTCTAATAATTAAATCTACTAATACTATACCCCTTATAACCCTTAATAAGGACCTTATTTATAACGTAGTTACCTGTAAGAATAACTATAATATTCCCTAATAAGGTCCTCTATATTATAAAGCTTATTAGTATTATATTAAGTATTATACTTATAATTATAACCCCTCTACTTTACTAGATATTAAGTCTTCTTACTAGAGGTTCTTATACTAATAATTAATTCTATCTTATAATTATCTAACTTATTAGTAAGGCTATCTATTTTAAATACTAAGGGAGGCTAATAATTCTTAACCCTTATATAAGGGTTAGAAGTCTTTAGTAATAGCTTAAGTTAAGCTACTAATATAATTAGATAAATATATATAATTAGGCTAATTTACCTACCTTCTTAATAATTCTAAATAGGCTAACTTATTATTAATAGATTTTTAAGTTAGTAATACTAGGAATTTTATACCTATTACCTAGCCTAAGATAGGCTTTATTACTAGGAGATATTATTATAACTTTATACTTACTATTATAGTAGATTTTAGTAAAGATATTAGTAAATATAATAGACTCCTTAGCTTAATCCTATTTAAGTTACTATAAGCGGGTAAAGTCTTTAGTAGGAACCTCCTATTATAATAGTATAATAAGAGTATTATAGATATTAAAGCTATATAAGATTTTATTAGGGGATACGCTAGTAGATTAGCTTTTAAAATTATTAAGATACCCTTAAAGGTACGGGAGAACTAATATCTAGTTAATAGTATTAATATTCTATATAATATAGTAATATAGGGCTATTTTAACTATCTAATTTATCCTTTTTAAAAGACCGTCCGTCTAAGTATAATAGGCCGTTAATATTAGTAGTTTATAGCTAAGCTTCTTAAAGATTAATCTTTAGAAAGAAGATATAAACTTAGTATCTCTATTACTAATAATTCTATAAGAGATCCCCTATCTATAGGTAGTTAGTATAGTTAATATAATATTAGCCTATTAAGCCGCTAACTAGATAGTTTATCTAGGAAGGAGAAGTACTCGCTTAGAAAACTTATTTATAATTATTAGGAGACTATTAAAGCCTTATATAGGCTATATTACTAGTAGGGTTATAATAAAGTTTATAACTATTATATAAAAGGGAATAGTAGGCCGGTTAATTAGTACTATACTTCTATAAGGTCTATACTATTTTATTTAATTTAACTAATATTCTAGATAATACTCTATATAAGTACGGAGGTATTATAATAAGTAATAGATATAGAGTAAGGCTATAATTCTCTTATAAGTCTAGTAATATCTCCTATAATACTATAGATTATAGGCTAGGTGAAATACCTCTTTCTCTAAGGAGTTAGGGATATATAGCTATTCTTAGCCGTTATTAAAGTTTATATAATATATTAGGTTATTACGGAGCTTAAAGTATAGATTAAGGTAATAGCTATTATTATTTATAATAAGGTCCTTATTTACTACTATAAGTATTTATAATAGCTAGGACTATTAGCTATTATTATAATAGGCTTAAGAAATATATTACTTAAAATCCTAGGATATCTTTATAAGGGTAATATAATATATAGGAGTAGGTTTATTACCTATCTATCTAAAATAGGCCTTATAGAAGGCTTTAATATATAGGGTATTAAGGGTACCTATAATATTAGTTAATAATAAATCCGTCGCCTTTAATTATAATAGGGCGTCTAGAATAATATTAGATTTCCTAGACTTATATTTAATTAAGATATTAAATTATAATAGATAGGAAGAGGCGTAGATAAGTTATAGATTTAATTTATCTATTAATAAGGAAGTTAAACTAGTCTAGTAAGAAATAGGAACTATAGTAGAGTAGTTAGTATATATAATTATTAGAGGCTTTTTATATAACTTAATAAGATACTTTATTCTTTTAACTACCTAGATAATTCTAGCGACCTCTAATTTAGTAGGCTAATAGTTTTATTTAGCCTAATTTAATATTTTACTTAGAAATATAATAGGTTAGATAGATATTCTAGGAAAGCCTTTAATAATATTACCTTCTATATAATATATTATTATTATAAAGCCCTACTTTTAGAGGCGTTAAAATTAATAAAGAGGATTCTATTATAATTAAAATAAATTAGGAAGTTAGGATTATAAAAGGTAGCCTTTAAATTATTAAAAGCCTACTACTCTTTTATAATAGGCTTATATATTATCTATACTAATTAAGTCTTCTAAGTACTATCCTTTAAACCCTTTAATAGTATTCTTATAAGGTTAGTCTTATATCTTTAAAGTAGATTTATATATTATATATAAATAAATATAACTAGCTAGTAAGGCTAAGAAAGATTTCTAAGTCTTATAAGAAGATTAAGAAGATTAGTAAGCTAATAACTATAAGCTTTTTATCTAAGATTAATAGCCCTAGGGAGTTAACTCTCTAACCTAGGAGGGTAATAGAAGGGTAGCCTAAGAAGGTCTTTATTAGGTTAAGACTTATATAATATTTCTAGTAGAGACTAAATAGCTAGTATAAGTAGGATAAGTACTTTAATAAGATTTTTAAAAAGGTAATTATATTATTTATATATATTATTTATAAAGTACTTAAATAGTTAAAGAAGCTTATTAGTCTACTATTAGATATAAGGTAGTAATCCTTTATACCTTATAAGGGCGATATTATACTATTCCTAATTATAATATAAGATAACTATTAGCTTATAATAGTCCTTTTTCTAGATATTAAATTAGTAGGACTACCTCGTACTATCTATAGTAGATATATATAGATACCTTATAATAGCTAAGATAAGTTTAGATTATAAGGGTAAAGGATAACTATCTAACTAGGTAACTTTATTTAGTTCCCTAATATTAATAACTACCTAGCCTTTAAGACTATTTATAGTATTACGCTAAATAATAAAAATAGGGTAGCTAAATAGAGTAGGCTAATTTAACTATATTATTTTCCCTTAGTTATATAATTTATTAAATATTTAATTAATTAGGTCCCTATCTTTCTAACTAACTAGATATATCTGAGATAGCCTAGCTACGGCGTTAGGATTTAGTAGGATTAGTATCTATTCCTCTTCTAGGATAACTATTATAAGTCTACGGTCTATCTAAATATTAGGAAATTTAGCTACTATTATAGTAAATTAGGATACTACGTCTAGAGTACTATATATTATAACTCTATTAGGTATAATATACTCTAAAGTAGGGTTAATAGTAGCTAATAAGGGCCTTATTATAATAAGCTTAAGGACTACTATTACTACTACTACTACTACTACTACTACTACTACTACTACTACTACTACTACTACTACTACTACTACTACTACTACTACTACTACTACTACTACTAGCTCTATAGAAGGCTTTATAATAGTAGAGTATACCGCTACTATAACTATAAAGCCTTTTATAAGATTAGTCTTCTAGGACCTTATATTACTAATAGCTAATAGTAAGTATATTAGAGTAATAAGGTATACTCCGTCCTAATTATATTTAATAATTAAACTAAGACGCGCCTTGTATAGTAGACGTACTACTAATAATATAATATTATATACTTAGATAAATATTATTAATAAGTTAATAATATATATAAATACGCCCCCTTTAAGGCTAAAGTCTTAAGTATAGTTTAGCTTAAATAGGTAGTCCCTATTAGGTAGGACCTCCCTATTATATACTACTAGTACCCGTATAATAGTATATAAGGGTATAATAAAGGCTAATTCAATTTTAATAGTTTATTTAGTATTAAGAGATATATAAGAATAAATATTAATTCTAATTATAAGGTTCTAATAGAAACTAAGAGTTACCTTTTCCTCTCTAAAGTCGAGAATTATCCCTTAAGGCTTAAGGTTATTATTACCTACTAATAGGTTAGCTTACTAGCCGGAAAGATATAGGATAGTATAAGATATTAGTCTCCCTAGCTATCCTATAGTATAGTATAGGATTAATAATTTTAGTCCTATCCTATTATAAGATAGTATAGGTTTTTATAAGATAATCCTACGGGATAGGTTATTTATAAGACCTTCTTTTAGGATAGGATATTTATAGGATATCTTAAAATTACTAAGAGGAGCTTAGTATCTATAGAGAGGAGTATAAAAAGTTATATTAAGTAAATATAATAACTAGAATAATAACTAAAAATAATATATTATAAACATTATATTAATTATTAAGCTATTATATATAGAGAATATTATAATTTTATAATTTACTAATTATTAGGAAGTTTAAGCCTTATAATCTATATTAGAGTAAATACTTTATAATTATAGGGGTTTACAATCTATATATATAACTAAATATCCTTTAGTATTAATATAATACGCTTTATATATATAGTATATAAGTTTAATATTACTATAATTATTAATACTAGTTATATTAAAAATAAATAGAAGACTTACTTTTTAATATATTTACTAAGAATACTTCTAAAGCTTCTTATAAGCCTTTAAGTACCTTACTCTAGAATCTAGTACCTATATATAAATTAATAGTAATCTTATAAATAAGTCTATAAAAAGGGAGTTTTAGAATAAGGAGATTAGGAATTTTCTAGTAATAGTAGATCTTATAAAGAGTAATAGCTTATATACTTTATTAGCTAGGACTAATAAGTAGAATAATAGTTATAAAGATATACTACTATACTTCTATCTAGGCTTCTTTTAAGCTATACCTAAACTTAGAAGACTTTTAATAGTAATAGACTTAGGACTTATAGCCTTCTTACTACCTTTACTACCTATAATTATATAAGGTTTCTATACTACTATATTAGCTATTATAAATTAAATACCTTTATTAGAAGTAATTAATTATATCTAATAAGGTTAAAAATATATAAATACTATCTTATAAATTTAAGTTATACTATTAATTATAGAAGGATAGATATACTTAAATTACTATAAAATAAAATAAATAACTATATAATATAAGACTAATATACTTCTAGAGTTCTAGAGTTATATATATATAATATTAGAGGAGGTTATAAGTTAGATAGTTAAGTCTTTTAAATAAGATATCCTTAGCTATTATTATTTTAAGTAAATACTTAGATTTCTTATTATTCTCTACTTAAAACTACTCTATTATTTACTATACTTATCTAATTAATACTAGAGAAGATTATATTTAATTTATAGATTTAATATCTTCTTACTATAATAGAATATATATATTTTTAAATCCTAAATATCTCCTAGACCCCTTATCTAATAGATTTGTCGCTTTATACCCCTATTTGACTGCTTTTAGCTTAGCTTACTTTAAGAAAGAATAATCAAGTTATAATATTCTTTATATTCTAGCTAACTATATACCGACGTATTATAATATTTTCTATATAAATTATATTATTCGCTCTATTTTATACTACTTAGCTATATTAAAATTAAGAAAATTAGTATAGTAGTTTAAAAGATATATTAGAATAAATAGATTTACCTACTAAATCTATACGCTAATAGCTAGAATATAGATTACGAATAAGAAAAATCCTGCTATTATTTATATTTTACCTATTCTATAATAACCCCTACTAATATAACTACTATTAGTCTGAATAGGCGGAAATATCCGTCTTATTACTAGGTATATAATACTATTATAATAATCTATATCGCTATATTACTGTATTAGCTAATACTATCATATTTATAAGCTAAAAACCCTACTATTTACGTTACCTACTAACGTGTCTAATATCTACCTACTAATATATCTAATATTAGTCTAAATAGGGGGTAATATCCGTCTTATTACTAGGTATAGAATACTATTAGTATAGGTGTATATATATAATATAGCTAATGCTATTATATTTATAAGCTACCTACCTATTAACATATCTAATATACTCTCTACTATTTACCCTACCTACTAACGTGTCTAATATTAGTCTAAATAGGGGGTGATATCTATCTTATTACTAGGTATATAACGCTATTAGAATAATTTATATTAGTCTATTAGTATATTAGCTAATACTATTATATATATAAGCTACCTACCTACCTACTAACGTATCTAATATACTCCCTACTATTTATATTACCTACTAACGTATCTAATATTAGTCTAAATAGGTATAGATATCCGTCTTATTTCTAGGTATAGAACGCTATTAGAATAGGTGCATATATATAATATAGCTAATGCTATTACATATATAGGCTACCTACTAACCTACTAATATATCTAATATTAGTCTAAATAGGGGTGATATCCGTCTCCTTACTAGGTATATAACGCTATTAGAATAATCTATATCGGTCTATTAGTATATTAGCTAATACTATCGCATTTATAAGCTACCTACCTACTAAAATATCTAATATACTCCCTACTATTCACCTTACCTATTAACGTATCTGATATTAGTCTAAATAGGGGGAAATATCCGTGTTATTAATAGCCTACTATATCTGATATACTCCCTACTATTCACCCTACCTACTAACGTGTCTGATATACTCCCTACTATCTACCCTACCTACTAATATATCTGATATCAGTCTAAATAGGGGGAAATATCCGTGTTATTAATAGCCTACTATATCTGATATACTCCCTACTATTCACCCTACCTACTAACGTGTCTAATATACTTCTTACTATCTACCCTACCTACTAACGTATCTAATATCGGTCTAAATAGGGGGAAATATCTATGTTATTAATAGCCTACTATATCTAATATACTCCCTACTATTCACGTCACCTACTAAACGCCAGGTAGTAGGAGTAATTTTCTGACGTAAAAATCTTGAATTTTTACAGGTATTTTCTAGTTATTATATATTATATTATTATAGAATTTTATAATATAATATAGTTATTATTATAGTTATAATATCTATAAAATTAATATTTATAGAGATTTACTACTAGCGGCGGGAGGCCTCTACTAGTAAATATAGGGCTAGGAACTCGAATTCTACTATTATTAGACTAACCGCGTCGGGTTAGTACTTCAAACTCGAGTCGGGTTCCCGACTCGACTCTTAGCGAGTTAATACTAAATTCCTAGCCCGAGTATTCGGGTTAGTACTAATAGTTAGTACTAAGTATTCGAGTTAATATTATAGGGTAGTACTAAGTATTAGTACTAAAGTATTAACCCGACTCGCTAAGATATTAGTTCCCCCCATATCATTTTGCTAAGACTATTATATCAGGAACATTTTTTATTTATAATAGTATTTTATACTATATATATAACTTACTAATAGATTACTAAGTATTATTTCTATTACTAACTAGGTAATTCTTAATAGTAAATAAGGTAATATAAAAAGGTAATAGCTAATTAGCTATTCCTATAGAAATAATAACTATAATATTACTAATATTTTCTATTTATAGTACGTTTTACTATTATATATATAACTTATTACTATATTACTAAGCATTATTATTATTATTACCTAGCCTAACCTAGGTAATTCTTTAAGGTAATGCAAAATAGTAATGCATATCCCTAGGGAATTAAAGGGGGTATTAAAATTCTAATTTAAAAAAAATTTATTTTTAGTATAGGGGTAATTCTAGAAAAAATCTGGTGTCCCCTACTATTTTATTAGGGGCTTAGCGTCTTGGCGATACCTTGGCGATTCGGGTCGGCCCAACCCGACTCGCCAAGGTACCGAGGGCTTTTCAGGTCGGTACCGGAAACCGGTACCGAGTATTCGGGTCGGTACCAGGAGGTGGTACCGAGTATTCGGGTCGGTACCAATCCATGGTATTGAAACCCGACTCGACGGTTAGTCTAATATATACGCACCGTTTATAATACTTAATAGCTATATTATTACATAGCACCCTTATAAATACGCTATATAAGTTAGTCTTATAATATATAGTTTATAATTACTATACTAGGGTCCCTAGTAATAGATATTTTAATTAAGAGAAGAATTATTATAGAAAGGCTTTTCTAAAGGATTTTCGCTAAGAGATATCTTTTATACCTAATAGGAGTTATCCTTTTTATAAATATCTAGTTAGCCCCCTTAAACCTAATTCCTTTATTAATAATAGGTAGGTTATCCCTTATAACCCGTACCTATTAAAGAAATATAGTACCTATATTAATATTAAGATCTATAGCTCTATTAAGTCTATTTTTTATCTATATAAATATATTTATAAGGGACCTAATTAGGCTAATATCTCCCTTACTAGGAATTATACGCGTAATAATAATAATCCTACTCCTAATAGCTAGTTATAATAGTAAGGGGAGTTAGTAGATAAGATTATAGAGTTCTAGTCCGCTCGCTAGATTAGGTCTACTAAGGCTATCTAGAAGATACTCTTATTTAATATAAGTATTATAAAGCCCTATATAAAGCGCTTATAAATCTACCTCCTAGACTAATAGTATACCCTTTTTAAGCCGGCTAATAACTAGGCTATTAATAAGGCTATTAAATAAAAGCTAATAGATAGTAATAAGCTTTATAAGACTATATTAATAGAGTTTTTTAATATAAATTATCTTACTAAGGAAGCTTATAGTAATAGTTAGCTATTACCTTTTATAAAATAGAACGGGAAACGTCCTATTATTATAAGAGATCTACTTAACTACTTATACGCGGATTTTCCTAAGGTCTTTATATAGAATAAAATAAATAAATATTAGAAAATATATAAAAGGGGGGAGACTCTTAGACGTATTAATTTTATTAGTCCTAAAACTAAGGATCTCTATTATTACTAATTACTCCTCTATTATATTAAGGGGGCTATATTATTTAATAACCTCTAGATAATAGACGGCTAGCTAATAAGATAGAAGGAGGCCTATATAGAGCTTAGGTTAACTAAAAATAATAGATATATTAATAAGATCCTTAATAAGGGAAAGGATTTTTAGGGAGGCTATAAGCTACGTAGTCTTTTTATATTAATACTAGTTAAACTCTAACCTACTAATACCCTTATATTATAAAATAAGTATAAGGAGTATATCTTAAATAACTACTTATACCTCTTATAACGAGATTTTTTAATACTTTAAATACTAGATAATTATTATAAGTAATAGTTATTTATAGAATAGTACGCCCTTTACCTAATTAACAGCTAATTAGAATATTAATTAACCCTTAAATATACTAAGGATCTAGCCTAATATAACCTACCTATTCTAACTATTCTATTTAATAATTTTAATAATAATTTTAATAGACTTTTATAGGAAGAAATATCTTATTAAATTACCCCTAATAAGGCTAAGGTTTTATAGAATAGGTTAAATACTAATTAATACTATACTACTAATTAGATTATCGCCGCTATTAACGCTAATACTAATAATAAATTTAGTACTCTAGGTATACTATCCTTCCTTAATAATACTAGGGGGACTAGTAAGATAATAGTTTAAAATACTATTATAGAAAGGCTATATTCCTAATAAAAGGTTACTCTAATAGTAGCGTCTTCTAATATTATATTAATACTATTATAGGGAGGTTAGACTACTTACTTATAATTCAAGATACCCCTAGACTCTAATACTACCTCCTTATATAGGATTAAGAAGAGGACTAATCTTATTAAGCTAATTAAGTAAGCTTATATTATCTTTTAAGATAAGTCCATTATATAGAGTTAATATAATATAAAAGCTATTAGTTATAGCCTTTAGGATATCTATAATAATAACTAGGCTTATTTTAGGGGTAAGGTAGTCTACTTTTATAGTAACTTCTAATAAATACTCCTAGTTATTCTAGGAGGATCTAGTAGCTAGGTTATTAAGGTATATCTTTAGAAGGCCTATTTCTAGAATAAGGTTATATATTTAAATCTTACTATTAATAAGTAACTTAATAATCCTAACCTAATAGATATTATATATTATAAAATAGGACTATTTATAAGTAATCTCCTTACTATTAGTAATAGTATTAATATCTATAAAAGCCCTACTACTAATAAAGAGGTATTATATTAGAAATATAGTTATACCCCTAGAAATACTATTAATAATTTAGTTAAGAATATCTATATTAATATTAGGATAAATATCTCTTAGAGGGATTATCTATTAAAATAAGCTATTCTTACTATTACTAATAAAGATATTACTAGTATTAATACTAAAATAATATCGCGTATCCCTAGTAATATAATAATATACTAGAGTATTAATTATACTATATTAGAAGAAGATAATAAACTCTTCCCCCCTAAGTACTTTTATAGGTTCTATAAACCCTTCCTACTATCTTATAAGCTATATATTAAGCTAGGCGTACTAGTTATACTACTAAGGAACCTTAATCCGCTATATCTATATAATAGGACCTAACTATAAGTAATAAGGTATAATAAATATATCTTTAAGGGGGAGATTATAAGTAGTACCTATAACGGTAAGAAGGTAATACTATTTAAGACGCTATTATAATCTAAAGAAAATAATAGGTAAATTCCTACTCTTTTTATTTATAAGTAGTACCCTATCTAACTAGTATTTACTATAACTATTAATAAATTATAGGGCTAATTAATAAAGTATTTAGGTATTAACTTATAGATTAGGCCTACTTTTAGTTATAATTAGCTATATATAGCTCTATCGCGGGTAATAAGATAGGGAAACCTCTATATTATTAGGCCTAAAACTCCTAAATATATATCTAGCTAAATAATAAGAAATATTATATATAAGTAGGTACTATTAGATAATAAGTAGACTACCCCTAATATATTAGTTATAACTTATTATTAACGCCTAGATCCTATTAATAGCTACTTAGTAGCTTATAAGAATAATAGTTATAATATTAAAAGTATAAAAATAGCTTAATACTATACTTAATTATATAGTTATATCTTTATATTAGACTATAATATTAGACTTTCTAATAATAAAAATAAGTTATTCTACTATTTAGTTTATTAAATACTACTAGTTAAACTTTAGAGGGCCGGATAAATACTAGGTTATATAAACTCCTATATCTAACAGATTCCTTTATATTAATATAATAAATCTAGTATAACTATTAATAGTTATTATAAGAGTATAAAAGATATATTATAATATAAGGGGTATAATAATTTAAGAATTACGTTAAATAGTCTAGTAGTATAGAAGTTATTAATAGAATAGAATATTACTATATTAAATATCCCGTAGTTAGTTAGATACTTATTAAATAGTATTAGTCTTTAAACGCTTCTATCTTAATAATAATAACGTCTTTTCTTAATAATAATTAATATAATAATTTATCTAATCTTCTTACTATAATAGAATATATGTATTTTCGAATCTTAAAGATCTCCTAGACCCCTTATCTAATAGATTTATCGCTTTATACCCCTATTTAATCGCTTTTAGCTTAGCTTACTTTTATAAAGAATATTAAAGTTATAATATTCTTTATATTCTAGCTAACTATATACTAATATATTATAATATTTTCTATATAAATTATATTATTCGCTCTATTTTATACTACTTAGCTATATTAAAATTAAGAAAATTAGTATAATAGTTTAAAAGATATATTAGAATAAATAGATTTACCTATTAAATTCTATGCGCTAACGGCTAGAATATAGATTATAAATAAGAAAAATCCTGCTATTATTTATATTTTACCTATTCTATAATAACGCCTATTAATATAACTACTATTAGTCTAAATAGGCGGAAATATCCGTCTTATTACTAGGTATATAACGCTATTATAATGATTTATATCGCTATATTACTATATTAGCTAATGCTATCGCATTTATAGGCTAAAAATCCTACTATTTACGTCACCTACTAACGTGTCTAATATCTACCTACTAATATATCTAATATCAGTCTAAATAGGAGGTAATATCCGTCTTATTACCAGGTATAGAACGCTATTAGTATAGGTGCATATATATAATATAGCTAATACTATTATATTTATAGGTTACCTACCTACTAATATATCTAATATACTCCCTACTATTCACCCTACCTACTAACGTATCTAATATTAGTTTAAATAGGGGGTAATATCTATCTTATTACTAGGTATATAACGCTGTTAGAATAATCTATATCAGTTAATTAGTACACGTATATAATTTAGCTAATACTATTATATTTATAGGCCGCCTATCTACCTACCTACTAACGTGTCTAATATACTCCCTACTATTTACCTTACCTACTAACGTGTCTAATATCAGCTTAAATAGGGGGCGAATCGCATTTATAAGCCGCCTACCTACCTACCTACTAACGTGTCTAATATACTTCCTACTATTTACCTCACCTACTAACGTATCTGATATCGGCTTAAATAGGGGGTAATATCCGTCTTATTACTAGGTATATAACGCTATTAGAGTAATCTATATCGGTTAATTAGTATATATATATAATTCAGCTAACGCTATCGTATTTATAGGCCGCCTACCTACCTATCTACCTATCTACCTACCTATTAACGTGTCTAATATACTTCCTACTATTTACCTTACCTACTAACGTGTCTAATATCGGCGTGAATAGGGGGTGATATCCGTCTTATTGCTAGGTATATAACGCTATTAGAATAATCTATATTAGTTAATTAGTACACATATATAATTTAGCTAATACTATCGTATTTATAGGCCGCCTACCTACCTACCTATTAACGTGTCTAATATACTCTCTACTATTTATTTTACCTATTAACGTATCTAATATTAGTCTAAATAGGGGGTAATATCCGTCTTATTACTAGGTATATAACGCTATTAGAATAATTTATATTAGTCTATTAGTATATTAGCTAATACTATTATATATATAAGCTACCTACCTACCTACTAACGTATCTAATATACTCCCTACTATTTATATTACCTACTAACGTATCTAATATTAGTCTAAATAGGTGTAGATATCCGTCTTATTTCTAGGTATAGAACGCTATTAGAATAGGTATATATATAATATAGCTAATACTATTATATATATAGGCTACCTACTAACCTATTAACATGTTCTAATATTAGTCTAAATAGGGGTAATATCCATCTCCTTACTAGGTATGTAATACTATTAGAATAATCTATATCAGTCTATTAGTATATTAGCTAATACTATTATATTTATAGGCTACCTACCTACTAAAATGTCTAATATACTTCCTACTATTCACCTTACCTACTAACGTATCTAATATCAGTCTAAATAGGGGGAAATATCCGTGTTATTAATAGCCTACTATATCTAATATACTCCCTACTATTTACCCTACCTACTAACGTGTCTAATATACTCCCTACTATCTACCCTACCTACTAATATATCTGATATCAGTCTAAATAGGGGGAAATATCCGTGTTATTAATAGCCTACTATATCTGATATACTCCCTACTATTTACCCTACCTACTAACGTGTCTAATATACTCCCTACTATCTATCCTACCTACTAACGTATCTAATATCGGTCTGAATAGGGGGAAATATCCGTGTTACTAATAGCCTACTATATCTGATATACTCCCTACTATTTACCCTACCTACTAACGTGTCTAATATACTCCCTACTATCTATCCTACCTACTAACGTATCTAATATCGGTCTGAATAGGGGGAAATATCC
>JAABUV010000212.1_pt1 | contig 87208 bp, 82 predicted proteins | sample 5559971 | NCBI WGS metagenome assembly JAABUV01 (sample SAMN10711881, study PRJNA513362) | rock metagenome | isolation source: Antarctica rocks | place: Antarctica: Victoria Land, Knobhead nord | collected 2015-12-19 | reverse complement strand
CGCAACGCAGACTCCCACAGCTCCAGCGTCGTCTCGATCGAGGCTCCTGACATCGCCGCTATCTCCAAATCGAATATGCGCCACCCATCGATTCAGAGAATGCCATTCAGCGCAACTGTAATGCTAACCCTTGTTCCGCATCAGCCGCGCCTTGTCGCGCGCCCAGTCCCGCGCCGCGACGGCCTGCCGCTTGTCGGCTTTCTGACGCCCCTGCCCCAGCCCGAGCAGCACCTTGGCCAGCCCGCGCTCGTTGAAGTGGATGTCCAGCGGAACCAAGGTCACGCCGTCCTTCGACACCGCGCCGAGCAGCCCGTCCACCTGCTTCTTCTTGAGCAGCAGCTTGCGCGGCGCGCGCGGCTCGAACCGGCTCAGCACGCCGCCCTGGTATTCCGGGATATAGCAGTTGAACAGGTACATCTCCCCGTCCCGCTCGCCCGCCCAGGCTTCCGTCAGGGTCGCGCGGCCGTGGCGCAGGCTTTTCACCTCGGGGCCGCGCAGCACGATGCCCGCCTCCACCGTCTGCTTGATGGTGTAGTTGAACCGCGCCTTGCGGTTCTGCGCGGCCATCCCGTGCGAGATCAGCCCGCTGCGCTTCTCCGTCTTGGCTGCCAACCTGCCCTCAGTTCAGCAGCCCGGCGCCGGTCATCGCCCCGCGCACCCGCGCGCGGGTCGCCTCGGCCACCGGCGCCAGCGGCAGGCGGCACCAGTCGGCGCCGTAGCCGAGCAGGCTGGCGGCGAACTTCACCGGGCCGGGGCTGGTTTCGGCGAACAGCGCGTCGTGCACCGGCACCAGCCGCGCCTGGATCGCCATCGCCTCGGCCACCCGGCTCTCCGCCCAGGCGACGTGCATCTGGCTGCACAGGTTTGGCGCGACGTTCGCGGTGACGCTGATGCAGCCATGGCCGCCCGCCGCCATGAAGGCCAGCGCCGTGTGGTCCTCGCCGGACAGCTGCACGAAGCCCGACCCGCACGCCGCCGTCGTGTGCAGCGGCCGGGCCAGGCTCGCGGTCGCATCCTTCACGCCGACGATGTTGGCGTGGCGCGATAGCCGGGCCATCGTCTCCACGCTCATGTCGACCACGCTGCGCGGCGGGATGTTGTAGATGATCACCGGCAGGTCCACCGCGTCGGCGATGGCGGAGTAGTGCAGGAACAGCCCTTCCTGCGTCGGCTTGTTGTAGTACGGCGTCACCACCAGCGCCGCATCCGCCCCCGCCTGCTTGGCGTGGCGCACCAGTTCGATCGCCTCCGCGGTGCTGTTCGACCCGGCGCCCGCGATCACCGGAACGCGGCGGTGCGCGACCTCGATGGCGACCTCCACCACCCGGCGGTGCTCCGCGTGCGACAGGGTCGGGCTCTCGCCGGTAGTGCCGACCGGAACGATCCCGTGGGTGCCCTGCTGGATCTGCCATTCGACGAAATCGGCGAACGCGCGCTCATCGACCGAACCGTCGGCCCGCATGGGGGTAATCAGCGCGACCAGCGATCCCTTGAACATGACGCATTCCCGTACCTATCCGAGCCGCCGAACCTAGGCATCGCGGGGATGCGCCGCAAGCCGCCGATCATGTAAGAAGCAGCGATGCTCCGCGCGCTCACCCTCGGCCTGTGCCTGATCGCCTTGCCCGTCCAGGCGCAGGGCGTCATCGAGGCGCTGCGGGCGGAGCGGTGGTCCGACGCCGATGCCGCCGCCGCAGCGTGGCCCGACCCGGTCGCGCGCAAGCTGGCGCTGTACTACCGCCTGCTCGCCCCAGGTGCCGCCCGATCGGCGGAGATCGCCTCGTTCATGGCTGAGAACCCCGACTGGCCGAACCAGTCCGCGCTGTCGCACCGGTTGCAGGACGCGCTCGCCCTCGACGGCGACGACCGCACGGTGCTGGCGATCTGCCAAGCCCATCCGCCGGCATCCACCCCTTCCCTGCTGCGCTGCACCGAGGCGGACAGCCGCGCGGGCCGCCTTCCCGAGGCGCTCGACCTCGCGCGCCAGGCGTGGGCCGGCGGCATCAACGACCCGCAGAGGGAGTTGGCTTTCCTGAGGGCCTGGGGGCGCCAGCTCAACTTTGCCGACCAGTGGCGGCGCTTCGACCGGCTCGCCTGGACCGATAACGGCGTCATCGGCGGACCCGCTTACCGCCAGATCGCCCGTATCGATGCAGCCCAGCGCCCGGCTGCGGAGGCGCGTTTGGCGCTCAAACGGGATGACGCCTCAGCCCTCGGCCTGGTCCGCGCGCTGCCGGCCGGCGCACGCCACGATCCGGCGCTGGTGCTGGAATGGGCGAAGTGGCTGCGCCGGGCCGGCCAGGACGACGACGCGTTGGCCGTGTGGCTGTCGGCGGGCGCCGCGGCGGAGCGGGCCGCGCCGCCCGACCACCGGCCCGCATTCTGGGAGGAGCGCAACCTGCTCGCCCGCCGCGAACTGCACGGCACGGACGTAAAAGGCGTTTATGCCCTGGTGAGCCAGGTCGTACCGGACAGCGTGGCGCAAGCGGCCGACGCGGAGTTCCTGGCCGGGTTCGTCGCGCTGCGCCGGCTGAACGACACCGATGCGGCCGCACGTCACTTCCGCGCGTTGGCGGCCCTGTCCGGCGCGGCGATCACCCAGGCGCGGGCGCACTACTGGCTCGGCCGCACCGCCGAGACCCGGCACGACGACGCGCGGGCCGAGTACCGGCAGGCCGCCGCTTGGCCGGTCGCCTACTACGGCCAACTCGCCGCCCGCGCCCTCGGTGAGGACGACGCGGCCTTGTCCGCCCGCATCCGGACGAGCCACGACCCGCAATGGGACCGCTCCCACGCGCTCGACTTCGCCGGGCGCGAGTTGGCCCGCGCCGCCGCCCTCCTGGTGCAGTGGGGCGATCCGCGGCGGGCCCACGCGTTCCTCTTGCGCATGGACGAGTTGGCCTCCAACCCCGCCGATCACGCCCTGACGGCGTGGATGGCGACCGGATTCGGGATGCCCGACCTCGCCGTCGCCATCGCCAGGCGGGCCGGCGCGCGGGGGACGATGATGCCGGACGCCGGGTGGCCGCTGGCGGTCAATCCGCCGAAGGGCGTCGTGGAGCCTGCCCTGGCGCTCGGCCTGATCCGCCAGGAAAGCAACTTCGACGTCCAGGCCGCCAGCCCTGCCGGCGCGCGCGGCCTGATGCAGCTGATGCCCGCCACCGCCGCCACAGTCGCCCGGCAACTGGGCGAGCCGGCCAGCCTGGCCGCGCTGACGTCCGATCCCGACTACAACATGCGGCTGGGCACGGCCTATCTGCAGGGGCTGCTGCTGCGGTTTTCTGGTACGCTGCCCTACGCGATCGCCGGCTACAACGCCGGGCCATCGCGGGTGCTCGACTGGCTGGCCAGCAACGGCGACCCGCAAGCCGGCAGCCCCGACATGATCGATTGGATCGAACTGATCCCGTTCAACGAAACCCGCAACTACGTCCAGCGGGTGATCGAGAACGTCGTCATCTACCGCGCCCGGCTCGGCTCCGGCGCGCCGCACCCGCTCGCCCGGTGGCAGGGGTGACGTTCGCCCGGCTGGTCGCGAGCGGCGGCGGCGTCGGATTCCTGCCTTGGGCGCCGGGGACGTGGGGGTCGGTGCTGGCGGCAGGCATCGGCGCGGGCTTGCTGGCCTGGTCGCCTTGGGCGCTCGTGGCCGGAGCGGCGGCGGCGGCGGCGGCGGGCCTGTGGGCGATCGGGCGGGCGGGCGGCGTGGACGACCCTGGCTGGGTGGTGATCGATGAGGTCGCGGGCCAGTGGCTCGCGATGACGGCGCTGGCCCGGCCCGGGTGGGGCATCATCGCCGCGTTCGCGTTGTTCCGCTTGCTGGACATCACGAAGCCGGGGCCGATCGGCGTGATCGACCGCCGCCCCGGCAGCGTCGGCGTGATGGGCGACGACCTCGTGGCGGGCGCCGTGGCCGCTGGCCTGCTCTGGGCCGCGGGGCAGGCTTGGCCTAGCCTCGGCACCTGGTAGTTGCACCGCAGCAATCTTGGGCAGCATGATGCCGCCATGAACGTCGCGTCATTCCCAGCCCTGAACCACAAGACCGAAGCCGAGCGGCGGCAGCACGGCGTCGAGCTGCGCCGGGCGGTCGCCAGGTCGGACCAGGCCGAGTGGTCGCCCCTGGCTGGGCGGCGCGACCCGGTGGACATCCTGAAGGAGCAGGGCGCGCGCCGGATCGCGACGCTCCTGCCGCTCCGGTATGCCCGGATGCGGCCCAGCCCGTTCGCCTTCCTTCGTGGCGCGGCGGCGGTCATGGCCGAGGATCTCGCGAGCACGCCGGCCACCGGCCTTCGGGTGCAAGCCTGCGGCGATTGCCATCTCGCGAATTTCGGCGCCTACGCCTCGCCGGAGGGCCTCCCGGTGTTCGACGTCAATGATTTCGACGAGACCTTGCCGGCGCCGTTCGAGTGGGATTTGAAGCGGCTGGCCACCAGCCTCGTCGTCGCCGGACGGGAGAAGGGCGGCGGCAACGATGTCTGCGAAGGGCTGGCGCAAGCGGCCTCCCAGGCCTATCGCCGCACCATGGACCGGCTGGCCGGGTTGCCGCCGATCGATGCCTGGAGCACCCGGATCGACCTCGGCGCGGCACTGGCGAAAATCCACAAGGCGCGCGTGAAGGCGAGCGAGACGAAGCGGCTGATGGCGACGCTGAAAAGCGGCAGGTCCGGCTTCGGCCTGATCGAGCAAGCCGGCACCACCTGGCGCATCCGCGACAAGCCGCCGACGGTGCACCATTTCGCTGCCCACGAACTAGCGACGCGCGCCGCGTTCGAGGGCTATGCCGCGACCCTGGCGCCCGAACGGCGCATCCTGCTCGACCGCTACCGCCTGCGCGACGTCGCGTTCAAGGTCGTCGGCGTCGGCAGCGTCGGCACGTTCTGCGCCATCGGCCTGTTCACCGACGCCGACGGCCATCCCTTGGTGCTGCAATTGAAAGAGGCGCAGGAGAGCGTGCTGGCCCGCCACGCCGGGCCAAGCGCGTTCGTCAACCAGGGCCAGCGGGTGGTCGCCGGCCAGCGCCTGCTGCAGGCAACCAGCGACATCTTCCTGGGCTGGACCCAGCCGCCCGGCGATCCACGCTATTTTTACGTACGCCAAATGAAAGATTCCCGCCTCGCCGCCGTGGGCGAGTCGATCGAGAGCGCCCTGCCCTTCTACGCCGAACTCTGCGGCCGCACCCTCGCCCGCGGCCACGCGCGATCCGGCGACGCCGCGGCGATCGCCGGCTACCTCGGCGACGGACACGTGTTCGACAACGCCATCGCCGGATTTGCGATGGCGTACGCCGACCAGACCCGGCGCGACTGGGAACGGTTCTGCGCCGCCATCGACGCCGGAGAGATCGAGGCAGCCACATGATCGAGGCCGCCATCCTGGAGCGGGCCGCCGCCCTGCTGCAAGCCTTGCGTGAGCGTGGCTGGATGCTGGCGACCGCCGAAAGCTGCACCGGGGGGCTGATCGCGGCCGCCCTGACCCACGTCGCCGGGTCGTCCGACGTGGTCGACCGGGGCTTCGTGACCTACTCGAACGAGGCGAAGGCGGACATGCTCGGGGTGTCGCCCGCCCTGATCGCCTTGGTCGGCGCCGTCAGCGAGGCAGTAGCCGGGCGCATGGCGGAGGGTGCCATCGCCCGGTCGCGCGCAACGATCGCGATCGCGGTGACGGGAATCGCCGGGCCTGGCGGCGGGAGTGCCGACAAGCCGGTCGGCCTCGTATGGTTCGGCACCGCGGTGCGCGATGGCGCAACCATGACCGAACAGCGCGTGCTCGCCGGCGACCGGGTCGCCATCCGGTCGCAAACCGTCGCGCACGCGTTCGCGCTGGTCGAGGCGAGGCTGCTGGCGGCGGGGCGCGCTGACCGGCGGCCGTAAAGCCCTATCCCGGCTTCGACGCCGCCTTGCGTGCGGCCCGGCGGGCGGCGGCATGCGCCTTGACCTCGTCTATCGTCACCGTGCCGTCGTGGTCGGCGTCGATCACGTCGAAATCGCGGGATATCGCCGGCATCTTGGCGCGGGCCTGCTCAGGCGTCAGGCGGCCGTCATGGGTGACGTTCGCCTCGTCGAAACGTTCCTGCATGGTCGCGTGACGGCGCGCGGCATGATGGGTCGCGGCCACGACAGCAGGACCGGCCGGCATTGGAGCGGTGGTGGGCGCTCCGGTGGTGCCAGTCAGCGGCGTTTGCGCCAGCGCTGGGATGGCGGCGAACGACAGGGCGGTCAGGGCAGCGATCAGGCGCATGGGAGTAATCCTTCGAGAATGGCTGTATGGCCATGCCGCAACATATCAAATGTGTTGAGCCACGTCACGAATCACCGATTACCGAGCCGATGACCGCTTCCGCCTCCGCAATGTCGGCACGGCCGACGTCGAGGTGGGTGCAGGCTCGCGCGCGGGTGCGGCCGATCACCGAAATCAGCACGCCCCGTTCCTGCGCCCGGCGCGCCAGTTCCGCCGCGCCGATCCCGGCCCCGGCCGTGTCGAAGAACACCAGGTTGGTTTCCGGCAGCTCCACCGACAATCCCGGAATTTGCGCCAGGCTGCGGGCCAGCAAGCGGGCGTTCTCATGGTCGTCGGCGAGGCGCTCGACATGGTGGTCCAGCGCGTACAGGCACGCGCCGGCGCACAACCCGGCCTGCCGCAACGCGCCGCCCAGCCGCTGCTTCCATCGCCACGCCGCGTCGATGAAAGCCGCGTCGCCCGCCAGCACGGCCCCGAGCGGGGCGCCCAACCCCTTGGTGAAATCCAGCCACACGCTGTCATACCCAGCCGCCATCTCATGCGCCGGGATGCCAGCGGCCACCACGGCGTTCATCAGCCGCGCGCCGTCCATGTGGGTGGCCATGCCGTGCGCGTGCGCGAACGTCGCGACCTCATGCAACCGATCGGTCGGCCACACCGTGCCGCCGCCGAGGTTCGCGGTCTGCTCCACCGAGAGCAGGGTCTGCGACGGGCTGTAACGCGAGCGGTCGCGCAGGGCGGCCTCGGCCGTGGCGACGTCGAACTGGCCGCCGAAGCCCCCCAGCCCCGTGACCTGCACACCGGCCAGCGCCATCGGAGCGCCGCCCTCCGTCCCCAGGATGTGGGCGGTCTCGTGCGCCAGGACTTCGTCGCCGGGCCGGCAGTGGGTCAGGATCGCGATCTCGTTGCACATGGTGCCGGTGGGCAGGAACATCGCCGCCTGCTTGCCCAGCAGCGCCGCCATCCGGTCGCACAGCGCATTCACCGTCGGGTCGTCGCCGTGCTGCTCGTCGCCGACGGGCGCGTCCATCATGGCCGCCTTCATCGCGGCGGACGGACGGGTTTGGGTGTCGGAGAACAGGTTCACCCGGATCGGCGTCGCGTACGCCGGCCGCTCGGGCGCATACATCAGGCCTTCGCCGGAACCGGGTTCGACACCGCCAAGGTAGCCTTGGGCGGACCATATACGTCGCGCGCCCGTTTCAGGAAGGCGTTGACCATGCGGCGGACGGCTTCGTTGAACACCATGCCGATCGCGGCCTGGAGCATGCGGCTACGGAACTCGAAGTCGACGAAGAAATCGGTGCGGCAGCCTCGCGGGTCCGGCGTGAAGGTCCACTGGTTGTTAAGGTAGCGGAACGGGCCATTCTCGTATCTCACGACGACCTTGTGCGGGCGGTCCAGCACGACCCGGCTGGTGAAGCTCTCGCGGAACGGCCCGAAACCGATCGTGAGGTCCGCCACCAGCTCCGTCTCGGTGCGGCTGCGGACCTTGGCGCCGACACACCAGGGCAAGAAATCCGGGTAATGCCCGACATCGGCGACGAGATCGAACAGCTGATCGCACGTGTACGGCACCAGCTTGTGTTCGGCGTGGGTCGGCATCGGTGCTAGCGGGTTGCGAGCTGGTGGGCGCGGGCATCGCGCAGGACGGCGAAATCGGTGTCCGCGTGGTAGGAACTGCGGGTGAGCGGGGTCGCACTGACCATCAAAAATCCTTTCGCACGCGCCATGGCGGCATAATCCGAAAATTCGTCCGGGGGCACGAACCGGTCCACCGCCGCGTGCTTCGCGCTCGGTTGCAGGTACTGCCCCAACGTCAAGAAGTCCACGTCGGCCATCCGCAGATCATCCATCACCTGCAAGATCTCTGCCCGCTGCTCACCCAGGCCGACCATCAGCCCCGATTTCGTAAAGATAGCAGGATCGAGCGCCTTTACCTGGTCCAGCAGGCGCAGCGACTGGTAGTAGCGCGCGCCGGGCCGGATCGACGGATACAACCGCGGCACCGTCTCAAGATTGTGGTTGAACACGTCGGGGCGCGCCGCCGCGACGGTTTCAGCGCCGCCGGGCTTGCGGAGGAAATCGGGGGTCAGCACCTCGACCGTGGTGTCCGGCGCGGCGGCGCGGATGGCGCGGATCACCGCCGCGATGTGCCCGGCGCCGCCGTCCGGCAGGTCGTCCCGGTCGACCGAGGTGATGACGACGTGACGCAGGCCGAGCTTGGCCACCGCGTCCGCCACCCGGGCCGGCTCTGTCGCGTCCAGCGCCAGCGGCTGCCCGGTGCGGACGTTGCAGAAGCTGCAGGCGCGGGTGCAGGTGTCGCCCATGACCATCATGGTGGCGTGGCGCTGCGACCAGCACTCGCCGATGTTTGGGCAGGCGGCCTCCTCGCAGACGGTCACGAGGCCGTTGGCGCGCATGAGCGCGCGGGTTTCGTGGTACACCGGGTGCGACGGCGCGCGGACGCGGATCCAGTCTGGCTTGCGCGCGACCGGGTTGTCGACGCGATGCGCCTTTTCGGGATGCCGGACACCGGGGCCGCGATGGTCGATCAGGAGCCGGGTGGACATGCGCTTGCCTCTCCGGGGAACGCCCCGCGAACGAGAGTGAGAAGTGGCGGGGAGCACCCGGCTCGTCAAGCGTGCCGAAGCCCCGCCCAGCTACAGCGTCGCCTTGAGCGAGAAGTAGATGCTCCGGCCAGGGTTGGCGAACAGCAGCGCCTCCGACGGTGGCCCGACCGTCTGTCCGCCATAGCCGATCAAGTGCTTGTCGTTGAACAGGTTATAGACGTTCACGTCGAAGCGCACCCGTTTGCCCTCGAACGGCAGCACGTAGCCGGCGTTGAGGTCGACCTGGTTGTAGGACTTGATCGGGACACTGTCGAATTGCCCGACATTGGCGGTGTCCAGCCCGTACTGCGGCCCGACGTTCTTGGCGAAGATGGAGGCGTGCAGGTCGTCGCCGTCCCGGGCCACCCCGCCCTGGTCGTAGATCACCGCGATGGCGCCGGTGCGCCGCGGCGTCTGCGCGAGGTTGTTCCCGTTCGTGTCGTAGGCGCTGTCGTTCAAGGTGCCGTTGGCATACAGCGCGAAGCCGCGGGGAAGCTTCACCGTCCCTTCCACCTCGACGCCCTTGTACACCGCGCCGCCCTGGTTGAAGAACGTCGTCAAGCCGCCCGTTGTCGTGCTGTTAACGTAGTTGTCGTACTGGATGTAGTAGCCGTCCACGCCGAGGCTGAGCCAGTCGCGCTGGAACACCGTGCCGACCTGGAAGCTGTTGGTGGTGGAGGGCTGCACGGAGGTGACGGCGGTGGTCGAGAACAGGTTCAGGTTGGGGGTAAGGTATCCCTGCGCCGCCTGCGCGAACACCGAAAGCCCCGGTGCCACGCGCCAGTTCGCGTCGATCGAGGGCAGCGCCTTGTTATACGTCGCGTGTTCGTTCTGCGGCTGGCCAGTGAGCCCAACTGGCCCGTTCAGGGTCCGTGTCGCCGAGCTGTACTTCAAGCCAGCCGTGACCGTGAGGGTCGGCAGCGGGGTCCAGGCGAACTCCGCGTAGGGCTGCACGGTAATCAGCGTCGATTTGTACCGGTTGAGATAGGCCGACACCGTCGGGTCCAACGAGTAGGGAAGGCCATTGCGGGTCAGGTCGATGTTGGTGGTGTAGGTCGTGAACCCTTCCCGCTCCACCCACAGGCCCGCCCGGGCCTGGCCGTAGCGCGTGTCCTGGGTGACCCGCAGCACGTTGCCCCACGCGCGGAAGTCGTTCTGTCCGGCCAGGCCCGGCACGTCGCCGGTCAAATCCACCCCGGGCACGCCCTGGAGGGCGTAGGTGCCGGCGAGGTTAGGCCCTTGCCCACCGGGATCGCGGCCCTGGGAATGGCGTTGATAGTAGGAGACCGTGTAGGCCTTGTCCTCGATCGCCAGGCCATTGCCGAGGTCGCTGCGAACGCCGAGGTACTCGAAATCCGTGGTGTAGTTGTCGCGATTGTAGCCCCGGAACGTCTGCGACGTCGGGTCCTTGTTGAGGGCGTAGTTGGGTCCGTAAATCCGGATGTTGTTCAGGGTGGCGCCGTACGGCGTGTTGGTGTCGGCGTTGTCCACGTTGGCGACGAACGTGACGACGGTGTTGTCGCCGAGCGGCTGCTCCAGCTTCACGAACGCGTTGCGCCGCTCCGTCGCGGTTCCGCTCGTGGCGCCGCGAGCTTCCTCCCGGGATAGGTCGATGTAGCCGCGCGCGCCGCCGAGCACGGCGAGGTTGCCGGTCTGCGCCTCGAGGCCGAATAGCTTGGTGCCGTAGCCCCCCAAGGTGCCGTAGGGGCTGATGCTGCGGGTGCCCGACAGGGTGGGCGAGGCGAGGTCGATATAGCCGCCGAACGTCGCCGAGCCGATCGCCGAGGCTTGGCCCGGCCCACGATGGACGGTGATGCTGCCGAGATCGTGCTCCATGAAGTAGGCGCCGGGCTGCGGGGCCAGGTTGGCGATGAAGCCGGGGATTTGGATGCCGTCGTACAGCACGCTGAACTGGGTGTACTGCAGCCCGCGGATGCTCTGCCCGAAATCCTGCTGCAGGCCCGGCCCGACCGGGGAGATGTCCATGGCGCTCGGGGTCAGCCGCACGATGTCGTTGTAGTTCTCGGTCGGGACCGCGAGTTTCTGCAGCATCTCGGCGCCGATGGTGCTGGTCGGCTCGGTTTGGTTGAGTTGCGGCCGGCTCGGGGCGAATTGCGCGGCGGTTTGCGGCACCTCGGGATTGGCGGCCGGCCCGGAGCCGAACGCCTGCACGGTGCCGATGTCGCGACCGAGCCCCTGCGGCGCCGATTGTCCCTGCGCCACGATCGGGGCAGCGAGGCTTCCCCCCATGGCGACGGCCGCAAGGTAGCGGCGGCCGTAATGTCCCAACGTCATCCAGACTTCCCCCGTGTGCGAGCGGCATCTAGCGCGACGCGTCGTTCACGGGCTTGTTATGGTTTTATGTCAGGAGCGCTTGGGGCGATGGCTGCTCACATCCCGAGGTATGCGCGGCGCACGCCCTCGTCCGCGGCGATGGTGGCCGCCAGGCCGGACATCACCACGCGGCCGGTCTGCAGCACGTAGGCGCGGTCGGCCAGCGCCAGCGCTTCGCTCAGGCGCTGCTCGACCAGCAGCACCGTCACGCCGAGGTCGCGGATGCGGCCGACCGCGGCCAGGATGTCGTCCACCAGCCGGGGGGCGATCCCTTGGCTCGGCTCGTCCAGCATCAGCAGGCGCGGCTGGGTCATCAGCGCGCGGCCGATCGCCAGCATCTGCTGCTCGCCGCCGGACAGCGTTTCCGCCCGCTGCGCCAGTCGCTCCCGCAGGCGCGGAAACAGCGTGAACACCAGGTCGAGCGGCGCGAACCGGTTGGCCTCGCCGCGCCGTGCGTAGGCCCCCAGGCGAAGGTTGTCCTCCACCGACAGGCGCGGAAACAGCCGTCGTCCCTCCGGCACCATCCCGATGCCCCGGCGCGTGATCAAGTGCGCGGGCACGCCGCGCAAGGCCGCGCCGTCGAACACGATCGTTCCCTCCGTCAGGACCTGCCCGGCGATGGCGCGCAGCAGCGTGCTCTTGCCGGCGCCGTTCGCGCCGACCACGGCGACGATCTCGCCGCGTGCGACCTCCAGGCTGACCCCTTGGAGCGCCTTCAGGCCCTTGTACGACGCCGAAACGCCTTCAAGCCGCAGCATAGCGGTCGCCCAGGTAGGCCCGGATCACCTCCGGGTCGCGCACCAGGTCGCGCGGCAGCCCCGACGTCAGCACCCGGCCCAAGTTCAGCACCACCGCCCGGTCGATCAGCGGCAGCAGGATTTCCATCACGTGCTCCACCATGATGACGGTCATGCCGCGCGCCCGGATGTCGCGGATCAGCTGCACGCCGGATCGCGCCTCCGTCGGCGTCAGGCCGGTCAGCATCTCGTCCAGCAGCAGCAGGCGCGGCCGGGTCGCGAGGGCGCGGGCGATCTCCAGCCGGCGCTTCTCCGGCGGGGTCAGCGCATGGGCCGGGGTGTCGGTGCGGGCAACGAGGCCGGTGAAGTCCAGCACCGCCTCGGCCTGCGCCATCGCCTCCCGCATCCGGCTGGTGCGGCAGAACGCCCCAACCATCACGTTCTCCAGCACCGTCATGCTGTCGAAGCTGCGCACCACCTGGAACGTCCGCGCGACTCCCGCCCGCGCGCAGGCCAGCGGCCCGGCGCCGGAGATGCGCCGGCCGGACAGCCGGATTTCGCCCTGGTCCGGCGCGACCTCGCCCGAGATGGCATTGAACATGCTCGTCTTGCCGGCGCCGTTGGGGCCGATCAGCCCGAGGATTTCGCCCTCGGCCACGTCGAAGCTGATGTCGATGTTGGCCGCCACGCCGCCGAACGACTTGCTGACGTGCGACACCTCAAGCAAGCTTGGCACTGTCGCCTCCCGCCGCGCTGCGGACGCCGAGCAGGCTGACCAGGCCCGCCGGGCGGGCGAGGGCGACCAGCATGATCAGGCTGCCGTAGATCATCAGGTCCACGCCCCCGCCGCCGCCGAGATAGCTGCGCGTCAGCTCGCTCGCAGGGATCAGCACGGCGGCGCCCAGCAGCGGCCCCCACAGCGTGCCGACGCCGCCGAGCACCGCGGGGAGCGCGATCAGGATGGACAGGCTGCCCGCCAGCACGCTGTCCGGGTCGATGTAGCCGACGTACTGCGCGAAGATGGCGCCGCCGATGCCGGTGAAGCAGCCGCTGATGCCGGCCGCCGCCATCTTGGACGGGAACACCCGCACCGCCAGGCTGCGCGCGGCGACCACGTCGTCCTTCACCGCGCGCCAGGCGAAGCCCCAACGCGAGCCCTCCACCAGCCAGGCGGCCCCCCAGGTCGCGGCGGCGAACGCCAGCACGACGTAGTGGAACGGCAGCTTGGACGTGCGGAACTGCAGGTTGACCCAGGACTGGCCGTGGAACGGCACGTACACGCCGGTGGCGCCGCCGACGAAATCCCAGTTGAGGAACAGCAGGAAGCCAATCTCGCCCACGACGACGGTGGCGATGGCGTAGTAGTGGCCGGACAGCCGGAAGCACGGCCAGCCGACCAGCAGCGCCAGCGCCCCGCCGGCTGCGCCGCCCGCGAACATGCCGAGCGTCGGCGGCACTCCGGCGTTGACGAACAGCAACGTCGAGACATAGCCGCCGACGCCGAAATACAGCGCGTGACCCAGCGAGATTTGGCCGCAATATCCGCCGAGGATGTTCCAGGCCTGGGCTAGCCCGGCGTACAGCAAGGTCAGGATGATCAGGTTCTGCGTGTACACGTCGTGGATCGGCAGCGGCAGCACGGCGAGGATCGCGAGGAGGACGGCGCCGACGATCAGCTCGAAGCGCCGGCGGCGGGTGATGGCGTTGGTCATAGCTTGCCGAACAGCCCGCGGGGCCGGAACATCAGCACGGCCAGGTAGATCGCGAACATGCCGACCTGCTTCAGCGATGGCTCCAGCAATTGGGCCGTCACCGCCTCCACCTCGCCGATCAGCAGGCCCGCCACCAGCGCGCCCAGCATCGATCCGAAGCCGCCCAACGCGACCGTGACGTAGGCGATCACCGCGAAGTTGGCGCCCACGTTCGGCGACACGTAGTAGAAGCTGCTGAGCATCACCCCGGCCACGCCGACCGCGGCCGCGCCCAAGCCCCAGCCGAGCGCGAAAATGCGGTCGCGGTCGATGCCGATCAGCGCCACCGCGTCGCGGTCCTCCCGCGTGGCCTCCAGCGCGCGGCCGAACTCGGTGCGGCCGATCAGCAGCAGCGCGCCAAACGCGAGCAGGCACACCGCCGACGCCGCCAGCTGCGGCAGCGGGATGAACACGCCGCCGAGATCCAGCGTGCGGTTGCTCAGCCAGGCGCCCTGGACGCTGCGGAAATCACCGCCGAACGCGAACTGGGCGGCGCCGCGGATGAAGATCGCCAGCCCGAACGTCACGAAAATCTGCACCATGCCGCGGTTGAACGGGACGCCCAGCGCCCGGCCGATCAGCCCGCGGTAGATCGCGACGCCCAGCGCGAACATCCCGGCCGCCACGATAGGCAGCTGCAGCACCGGGTCGAGGCCGGTGGCCGCGCCGATGAAGAACGTCGCGTACATGGCGAGCATCAGCAACTCGCCGTGCGCGAAGTTGACGATGTCCATGAGCCCGAAAATCAGGCTCAACCCGGCGGCCACCAGGGCGTAGATCAGTCCCATCAGCAGGCCGCCGATCGCGACCTGCAGCATCAGGTCGATGGCCACGCCCTACTTGCCGACGTTCCAGTCCGGCTCCTGCACCGCGATCTCGAACGGGTAGATCGTGTGGTATGCCCCGTCGGTGATCTGCTGGATGACCGGCGTCGCCTCGGTGTTCTGCCCGGTCGCGTCGAACTTCACGCCCTTCCACGGCATGATCGTCTGGTCGCCCGGGATGTCGGTGGCGACCAGGGCGCGCCGGATGTCCTCCGGCTTGAGGCTGTCCGCGCGGTCGATCGCGTCGGCCAGCGTCTGCACCGCCACGACCTGGCGCGAGGTGTTGTCGTTCAGGTCCTTGCCCGCCTTCGCCCGGTAGGCCGCGTTCACCGCGGCGATGGCCGGGCGAGACTTCACCGCGTCCAGCGCGAAACTCGACCGGCTCATGACGCCCTCGGCCAGCGGTCCGGCGGCGGTCAGGAACGACTGCTCCTGGAACCCGGCCGCCTGCGCCATGATGGCGGGCGGCTTGTAGCCGATCTCGTTCATGCCCCGCAGGATCAGGATCGCGTCGGACGTGTAGGAGGACGGCAGCATCACGTCGGCGCCGGCGGCCCGCAGCCGCTGCGCCTCCGCCGACAACGACGGCGAGTTGGCGCGATACTTGATTTCGCCGGCGACCTTGATGCCGTTCGCCTGAGCCAGCTTCTTCTGCACGTTGCTGCTGTCGGTGCCGAAGATGCTGTCCTCGTAGAACAACGACACGGTCCTCACCGGATGGCCGGTCTTGGCGCCGATGTCCTTGAAGAACGCGAACATCGCGGCGGTGAACATCTCGTCGTGCGGGGTGGTACGGAAAAACCACTTCAGGCCGCGCTGGTTCAAGCTCGGCGAGGAGTTGTCCATCGAGATATACGGCACCTCGTAGCGCTCGGCGACCTGGCTGATGGTCGCGGCGGTGGCACTGGTGTAGCTGCCGATCAGCGCCACCACGTGGTCCTGCGTGATCAGCCGCTCGGCCTCTGAGCGGGCCTTCTGCGGATCATTCTGATGGTCGGCGAACACCACCCGGATGTGCGCGCCATCCCGGTGCGGCAGCCCGCCGCCCTTGCCCAGCAGCATCGGGATCGGCGGGTGGTCGGTGTTGACGATGTCGCTGATGACGCCGACGGCGGCCTGCGCGTCGGCCCCGATCTGCGCGGCGTTGCCGGTCAACGGATAGATCGCGCCGATGAGGATGTCCTCGGCGGCCCGCGCGGGGTTGAGGCTGGCGATAAGAGTGAGAGCCAGCACGAGGCGCTTCATGGCTTAGTCTCCGATTCGACACCGATCGAAGCACGGCGCGTGCCAGGAAGTAAGGGCTCTGCCCTCGACCCGTTGGGGCCGGCGGCCCCAAACCCCTTGAATTATGGTTCCCAAAGGCTCCGCCTTTGGCGGGGTTAGGGGCAGAGCCCCTAGGATAATATGGGGCGAACGACGGGGATCGAACCCGCGACAACCGGTACCACAAACCGGCGCTCTACCAACTGAGCTACGTCCGCCACCAGATCGCGCGGTCTAGAGAATCAGTCCGCCGCCGTCAACATCGGCGCGCGCTGCCCGAAATGCCGGCGCAACCGGGCCACTGCCTCGTCCAGCACCTCGTCGCGCTTGCAGAAGGCGAAGCGGGCGTAGTGCCGGGGCGCCTCGCCTTCATAGAACGCCGAGACGGGGATCGCGGCGACGCCAGCCTGCTCGGTGATGTGGCGGCAGAACGCGACATCGTCGCCGGTGAAGCCGAGCGGCGCGATATCCGCCGTCACGAAATAGCTGCCGTACGACGGCAGCACGCCCATCCCCAACCCGGCCAAACCCGCCGACAGCCGCCGGCACTTCGCCTCCAGCGCCCCCGCCAGCCCGGTGAAATACGCGTCGTCCTTCGCCAGCCCGACCGCCACCGCGCGCTGCAGGTTCGGCGGGGTGGTGAAGGTGAGGTTCTGGTGGGCCTTGGCGACCATCGCGGCGAGCGCAGGGCTTGCGGTCACGTAGCCGACTTTCCAGCCGGTCAGGCTGAACGTCTTGCCGGCGCTGCCGATGCGCAGGCAGCGGTCGCGCATGCCCGGCAGCGTCATCAGCGGAACGTGGCGCGCGCCGTTGAACGCCAGATGCTCGTACACCTCGTCGCACACGGCGTAGGCGTCGTGCTGCTGCAGCAGCCCGGCGATGAAGCCCAACTCGTCGGCGGTGAACACCTTGCCGGCCGGGTTCATCGGCGTGTTCAGCAGGATCGCCTTCGTGTTCGGGCCGAACGCCGCAGCCAGCTCGGCCCGTGGCAGCTCCCAGCGCGGCGGCTGCAAGCGGACCAGGCGCGGGATGGCGCCGAGCATCCTGACCACGGGCAAATAGGTGTCGTACAGCGGCTCGATCAGCACGCACTCATCGCCGGGGTCGAGCAGCGCCATCAGGCTGGCGGTGATCGCCTCGGTGGCGCCGGAGGTGACGACGACCTCGCGCGCCGGGTCAACGATGAGGCCGTGGAAGCGGGCGTTGGCGTGGGCGACGGCCTCGCGCAATTCCGGCACGCCGGTCAGCGGCGGATACTGGTTGCGCCCGTCGAGCAGCGCGTCGGCCGCGGCGCGCAGCACGTCGGCCGGGCCGTCGGTGTCCGGAAAGCCCTGGCCGAGGTTGATCGCGCCGTGCTGGGCCGCGAGGGCGGACATGACGGTGAACACGGTGGTCCCGGTGGCGGACAGCAGGGCATTGGCTGACTTCAATGGAGCATTTCCAGAACAGGGTCGCGACCATAGGGCCGCCGCCGAGCTTCAATTCTTGCCCGTAAAACAGGCATCGCCGCCGGCGTTCGCCTTTGCTTGAAGCGGAAACTTGGTCAACGCCCGCATTGCCGGTTGGCATAGGGCGTGCAACCCTTCGCCACCGTTGCTGTCCGGGCGCGGCATTGGGGAGCGGCTGGGACATGAAGAAGATCGAAGCGGTGATCAAGCCGTTCAAGCTGGACGAGGTGAAGGACGCGTTGCACGAGGTGGGGCTGCAGGGGATCACCGTGACGGAGGCAAAGGGGTTCGGCCGGCAGAAGGGCCATACCGAGCTGTACCGCGGCGCCGAGTACGTGGTCGATTTCCTGCCCAAGGTAAAGATCGAGGTGATTTGCGAGGACGACGTATGCGAGCGCGCGGTCGAGGCGATCGTCACGGCGGCGCGAACCGGGCGTATCGGCGACGGCAAGATATTCGTCACCAACATCGAGGAGGTCGTGCGCATCCGCACCGGTGAACGGGGCAGCGACGCGATCTAGCGGCGTGTGACCGGCCGCGGTGGGCGGCCGGACGAAAAAAGGACGGACTCAATGGCGAAAAAGGCTGTGGCGCCTGTGAACAACGTGGGCAAGGTTCTCGAGATGATGCGCGAGAACGCGGTGGAGTACGTGGACCTGCGGTTCACCGACCCGCGCGGCAAGTGGCAGCACACCGCCCAGCACATCTCCACCATCGACGAGGATGCGTTTCGCGATGGGATCATGTTCGACGGCTCCTCCATCGCCGGCTGGAAGGCGATCAACGAGAGCGACATGATCCTGATGCTGGACCCCGAGACGGCGGTGATGGACCCGTTCGCGGCCAAGCCGTCGATGATCATCTTCTGCGACGTGGTCGAGCCGTCCACCGGGCAGTATTACGCGCGCGACCCTCGGGCGACCGCCAAGCTGGCCGAGGCGTACCTGAAGTCGACCGGCATCGGCGACAGCATCATCGTCGGCGCGGAAGCCGAGTTCTTTATCTTCGACAGCGTGCGCTTCGGCATCGGCGGCAACTTCGGCAGCTATCACATCGATAGCATCGAGGGGCCGGGCAGCAACATGAAGGACTACCCCGAGGGCAACATGGGCCACCGCCCGTCGGTGAAGGGCGGCTATTTCCCGGTTCCGCCCGTCGACAGCGAGAGCGACCTGCGTGCCGAGATGCTGTCGACCATGGGCGAGATGGGCCTGGTGATCGAGAAGCATCACCACGAGGTGGCGCAGAGCCAGCACGAACTGGGCACGCGGTTCACGACGCTGACCCGCATGGCCGACCAGATGCAGATCTATAAATACTGTGTCCACAACGTCGCGCACAGCTACGGCAAAACCGCGACGTTCATGCCGAAACCGATCTACGGCGACAACGGCACGGGGATGCACACCCACCAGTCCATCTGGAAGGCGGGCAAGCCGATGTTCGCGGGCAACGGCTACGCCGACCTGTCCGAGATGTGCCTGTACTACATCGGCGGCATCATCAAGCACGCCAAGGCGCTGAATGCCTTCACCAACCCGAGCACCAACAGCTACAAGCGGCTAATCCCCGGGTTCGAGGCGCCGGTGCTGCTGGCCTACTCCGCCCGCAACCGCTCGGCGTCGTGCCGCATCCCCTACACCACCAACCCGAAGGCCAAGCGCGTGGAGGTCCGGTTCCCCGACCCGTCGGCGAACCCGTACCTCGCCTACTCGGCGCTGATGATGGCGGGGCTGGACGGGATCAAGAACAAGATCCACCCCGGCGACCCGATGGACAAGGACTTGTACGACCTGCCGCCGGAGGAGTTGAAGGGCATTCCGACCGTCTGCGGCTCGTTGCGGGAGGCGCTGGGCGAACTGGCGGCCGACCACGAGTTCCTGCTGGCCGGCGACGTGTTCAGCCGCGACCAGATCGAGAGCTACATCGAGCTGAAGTGGAGCGAGGTGTATCGCTTCGAGCACACGCCGCACCCGGTCGAGTTCGAGATGTACTACTCCGTCTGACCTCCGGCATGCCTCGGATGGCGGGATGACGGCGGCAATCCGCATGGCGTCGGTCGTCCTGCTCGGGCTGGCCGCCGCAGGTCCCGCCCTCGCCTGCCGGGTCGAGCAACGCGCGGCGGTGCCGTTGGACTTCGCCGCCGGGTCGATCCTGGTGCCGGTCGCGGTCGACGGTCGGCCCGCGGCGTTCGTCCTGGACACCGGGGCCGAGCGGTCGATGGTATCGGAAACCGCGGCCCGCCAACTCGGCCTGGCGCGTGACGAGTGGGTCGCGACCACCATGCACGGCGTCGGCGGCGACGTTCGCCGCCGCAACGCCGTGCCGCGCACGATGGCGCTGGGCGGCGTGCCCTTGCACCGTTGGACGGTGGCCCGCGACTTGAGCCTGACGGTGGCCGACCTGCCGGCGGAGATCGAGGGGCGGCCAGTCGCCGGGCTGCTCGGGGCCGATTTGCTGGCGAGCTTCGACCTCGACATCGACCTGCCGAACCGGACTTTGCGCCTGTTCGACGTGCAGGATTGCCGGGGCGACTTCATCCCGTGGCCGCAGCCGCATCGTGCCGTCCCGGCGGTGCGGCCGGTGCGCGACGTGCTCCTGCTTCCGGTCACGCTGGACGGCACGGTGCTGCGCGCGCAATTGGACACGGGATCGGCCACGACCCTGATCCTGGCGCCCGGCATTGCGCGGCTCGACCTGCCTCCCGACCCGGCGGGGCCCGCGATCCGCGGCGTCGGCCGCGACCGGCTCGGCACCACCCTGCACCGGTTCCGGCGGATGCAGGTGGGTCCGGTCGTCGAGACCGAGCAGACGATCCCCCTCGCGCGGGCGTTCGCGCTCCGGGTCGTGGACATGCTGCTGGGGGCGGATTGGCTCGCCAAACGGCGGGTGTGGGTCTCGTACGCGACCAGCCAAGTCTTCGTCGACGGCGGTTAACCCGGCAACGCGCCCGGATCGCAAGCGCCGCGGTACTTGACCCGGTGGCTCAATCTCCGGATCGGCAGTTCGAAGTAGGTGGTCGACAGCCACGCGAGCCCGACCGAGATCGCCATCACCGCGAGCGCTGCCAGGAAACGCGGCACGTCGGTGATGCGTGGATCGTCCGCGAACAGCGCTCCGTGCAAAAGGCCGTTGACGGCCGGGTGATACATATAGAGGGCGTACGAGATCGTCCCGGCTCCGACCAGCATCCGCGACGACAGGACGCGCCGGTAGAGCGTGCTGTCCGGAATGAGGAACACCCGCATGACGGCGTAGTAGAACAGCGCCGATCGCAAGGTGAAATCCAGGCTGCGCACCGGGAACGACACGACGTCCGGCGTCATGGCGCCGATCGCCGGCAGGATGTTGCCGCTCAGGACGACGACCAGTGCGAGCGAGAGCGCGTCGAGCGACCGGCGGTGGCGTCGCAGCGCGGCGAGGGCGGGCGCGGTGCGCAAGGTCAACGCCCCGAGCAGGCCGAACATCAGCGAATCCATACGCCCGGGCAGCAGGAAGTACCCCGTCGCCCAGTGGCCCGAGGCTTGCCAGGAGTAACCGCGCACCAGCGGCGCCACGGCGATGCAGGCGGCCGCCAGAGCCGCCAAGCGACGGCGGCCCATGACATAGACCAGCGGCGGCAGCAGCAAGTAGAACTGCTCCTCGATCGCCAGGGACCAGGTGCTTGCCACCCAGCGAGCGCCGCCGTCCCCGCCGTCGACCGACTGGGCGAAGTTCTGCACGAACAGCGGATAGGTCCAGAGCGGCATCGTGTTCTTGAACAGGTAGCCGTCGAGCCAGGGCGCCGTCAGCGAAGGCTTGGCCAGCAGCGCCGCGTAGAAGGTGAGCAGGAGCAGGTAATACACCGGCATGATGCGGGCGACGCGCCGGGTCCAGAACACCTTGAAGTAGTTCGCGGCATGCCGGTGGTCGAGCAGGATACCGCCGATCAGGAACCCGGACAGCACGAAGAACAAGTCCACCCCGCCGATGAGCCACCCGGTCAGGCGCCAATAGCCCGGAATCCAGTCGGGCGGGAACAGGCCGATGACGCAGTGGTCGAACAGCACGATCAGGCACGCGACGCCGCGGATGCCGTCGAGTTCGGACACCCGAAGCTCCGTGCGATGGCCCGGCGGTCGAGACAAACCGGAGATTTCGTTCGCGGACACGGAACAACCCTCCTTCGCCGTCGGCGGCTACCGGGGCGGCAGCGGGTTGCACGCCGCCGCGGTTGCCCTCCCAAGCAGCACCATCCGCCGTGCCGCCACGCCCGCCCCCGCCATTTCGCCCAACGCGTGCTGCAGGAGCGGGTTCGACAGCACCGCATGGGCCGCCGCGTTCACCGCGACTTCCGACCCGGCGACGAACCCGGCCGCCAGCACGGTCCGGCGCAGCAGCCCGAGCGTTCCCAAAGTGCCGGGGCGCATGCCGTGCAGGGCCGCGACCTGGCGCACCAGGCGCACGCCGCGCCAGGCCACCAGCAGCACGGCCAGTGCCGGCGCCGGGGTGGCGGCGATGCCGGCGGCCATTTGGAACGCCGCGGCCCGGCCGAGCGCGTCGGATTGCGCGCGCAAGGACTCGGCCGGGCCGGCACGCAGCAGGCCTAGTATCGCGTCCGGGTCGTTGGCCGCGTCGATGGCCGGAATCAGCACGGCGGCGTCCGGCAACTCGGCGGCCCAGCGCCGGGCGGCGGCGTGGATGCGGTGGGCGTCGCCGCTCACGAAGTCGGCGCGCAACCGGTCCACCCGGCCCAGCGCGAACAAGCCGCGCGCTTCCCGCCACACGGCCGCGCCCAGCAGCCCGAAGCCGCCCGCCGCGACCGCCAGCGTGACGCCGCCGAGCCAGGGCGACCGGGCGAACTCGTCCACCACGAAGTTGCCGGTCTGCAACGCGGCCAACCCCACCGCGAGCACCGCAACCCCCGCCAGCCCAAGTGCCACGGTGCCAGGACCGGACGCCACGGCGGGCGCGATGATCTCCACCTCCGCCGCCGGCTCCAGTTTCGGCGCGGCGACCTGCTCGACTTGGATGCGGGGGCCCAGGCGTTCCCTCACAGCAGGTCGTTCAGCAGGAAGGCCAGCACGGCGTCCATGTTGAGTTGCGGCACTCCGGCCCGGCCGCCCGAAGCCAGGCGCGTCGGCTCGAACTCGGGCAATTGAAAGAACGGGTGCGTCCAGAACGCCGTGTCGGGCGGCCGGTTCGGCACCTCCCCGGGGTAGGACCGCACCAGCGCGCCATCGGCGGTCCGGCCGCGGACGGCGGAGACCGAACGGCCATCCAGGGTCATGCTCACATCCTCCGTGCAGCGGATCGCGGCCAGGGCGAAATGCGCGGTCGGCTGCGCTCCGCCGGGCGCCAGCGACGCCATCAGCGCCGCCAGGTTGCCGCGCTGCCGTTCCGCCACGTGGTCGGCCTTGGTCGCGGCATACGCCACCCGGCGGATCACGCGCGGCGGCAGGCGCAGGCTCCGCAGCGCCTCGAACGCGTCGGTCCACGACCACTCCCACCGCAGTGCGGCACTCGCCGCCGCCAGCGCCGCCTGGGCGTCGGCGAAACTGTCCGGCCCGGCGTGCAGCGCCGACAGCAGGTCGGCCAGCACCACCAGACGGTCGAGGTCGCCGAACAGGGGGGACACGATGTCGCGCCGCACCGCATCGACGTAGGCGTCGTAGCGCTCGTGCATCAGCCCGGCGAGCGGCCCGGCGCCGCGCAAGGGAAAGAATTGCATCCATGGCGGCTCCGGCCCGGGCGCCGGCATCAGGAACCGGCCCGGCTGCAGGAACGCCAAGCCGTCGTCGCGCAGGCGGCCGAGGGCGGCGCGGTACAGGCGGTGGCCGGTGGTGGCCACCGCCTCATCCCGGCCAGCGCCGCCGGGCAGGGCCGTGGCGAAGGCCAGGAAGTCCCGCGCGGCCGGCTGCGCCTCCAGCCGCTGCAGGGTTGCGGCCGACCAGGCGTCGAACCCGATCTGCAGCAGCGGCAGGTCCAGCAGCCACTCGCCGGGGTAGTCCAGCAGTTCCAGCCGCAGCCGGCGCGGCGGCAGCGGCAGCACGCCGGACCGCGCCACCTCGACGTCGAACGCGAGCAGCGAGACCGCCCCGGTCCGCGCGGGCCAGGACGGCGGGTCGGCGGCGAGGGCGGCCAGCGGGGGCGCCGGGTCGAAACGGGGGATGGCGTCGGCCCGGGCGGGCGCCAGCCGCACCGACAGCCGGCGTCCGCCGAGCCGCTTGGCCAGCGCGGGCAAGGACGGCAGCCCCGCCCCCGCCGCCAGCAAGTTCGCCGCCAGCGAGGTCAGGAACGCCGTCTTGCCCGCGCGCGCGAGCCCCGTCACGCCGATGCGGACGGTCCGGCCGCCGAGCAGGTCGTCCAGCAGCGGCGGCGCGAACGGGATCAGCCGCGCTGGACCAGCTCGACCTTGTAGCCGTCCGGGTCCTCGACGAAGGCGATGATCGTGGTGCCGTGCTGCACCGGCCCGGCCTCGCGCACGACCTTGCCGCCGCCCGCCTTGATCCGCTCGCAGGTGGCGGCCACGTCCGGCACGCCGACCGCGAGGTGGCCGAAGCCGCTGCCCAGATCGTAGGGCTTCGACTGGTCCCAGTTGTAGGTCAGCTCGATCACCGCCGTGCTGGCCTCGTCGCCGTAGCCGACGAAGGCGAGCGTGTACTTGCCGCCGGGAACCTCGTTGCGGCGGATCTCCTGCATTCCCATCAGGCGCGTGTAGAAATCCACGCTCTGGTCGAGGTCCTTCACCCGAAGCATCGTGTGCAGCATGCGGCCTTCAGCCATGTCAGCCTCCTTGGTTGGTTGGCAGCGATTTAGCCGATTCCGCCATGGGCCCGCCATAGGACGGAATGCCCAGCAGGAACAGCCCGGCGGCGTCGGCGCGGGCGACGCACGCGGCCCGCTCGGTGAACAGCGTCCCGCCGGCCTCGAAGGCGATCCCGCGCAACCCGGCGGCGGCGGCGGCGTCGATCGTGCGCGGGCCGATCATCGGCAGGTCGGCCCGGCGATCCTGTCCCGGCTTGACCAGCTTCACCAGCACCCCGCCGGGTCCCGGGCGCGCCAGCCCGGCCGCCCGCGCCAGCATCTGGTCGGTGCCCTCGATCGCCTCCACCGCCAGCACGATGCCCTGCTGCACGACGCAGCCCTGCCCCACATCGACGGCGCCGAGCGCCCGCGCCACCTGGACGCCCCGGGCGATGTCGGCCCGCGCATCCGCGTCGGCCGCCAGCCGGGTCAGCAAACCCTCTGGGCCGACCGCCGACTCCAGCACCTCGTGCGCCCCCAGGATGCGGAACCCTTCCTCGCCCAGCACGCGCACCACGGCGGCGAGGAAGCCGTCATCGCCGCCGAACGCCGCCCGTCCAATCCGCGCCAGGATGCGCGCGCCCTCCCCGTCCGGCCGCAAATCCAGCAGCGAGGGGCGGCGCACCGGGCCGATCAGCACGAGGTCCTGGCACCCCGCTTCCCGCAGCAGCGCCAGAATACGGCCGGCCGCGCCCAGGCGAGCCACGACGTGCGGGAACGACGCCACCAAGGGCAATTCCGCGTAGCCGTCGAGTGCTATGACGAACACCTTCCGGCCTGCCTGCCGCGCCGCCTCGGCGACCTGGCCCGGCAGGGGACCGCCGCCGGCGATGATCCCAAGCGGAGTCACGAATCCGGGTCGGCCTCGGCGGTGAGGCCGGAGCGGATCAGGCCGCGGCGGCTCGGCGCGTCGATGAAGGCCAGCATCTCGGCCACCAACGCGTCGGCGCCGTAGCGATCCCGGACCTCCCGCACGCGGTCGGCGAACACGCAGTCACCAGCGGCGAACAGTGCCCGGAAGGCGGACCGGACAGTGTGCAACTGCGCGCGCTCCACCCCGCGGCGGCGCAGGCCGATGACGTTCAGCCCGGCCAGGCGCGCCCGGTTGCCGATGACGCTGCCGAACGGCACCACGTCTGCCTCCACCCCCGACACGCCGCCGACCATGGCCGCACGGCCGATCCGCACGAATTGGTGGATCGCCGCCGACCCGCCGATCACCGCCCCGGCGCCGATGGTGACGTGCCCCCCCATGACGACGTTGTTGGCCACCACCACCCCGTCGCCCAGCGCGCAATCGTGCGCCACGTGGACCACCGCCATCAGCAGGCAGTCGGCGCCGACGGTGGTGATGCCGGCGCCGGTCACGGTACCGCGGTGAATGGAGCAGCCCTCCCGCACCTGGGTGCGTGCGCCGACCTCGCAGCGCGTCGGCTCGCCTTTGTATTTCAGGTCCTGCGGCGGCACCCCGATCGTGCAGAACGGGTAGATCACCGCCGCCTCGCCAATCCGCGTCCGCCCGTCCACGACGACGTGGGAAACCAGTTGGGCACCGGTCTCCACCACGACCTCCGCACCCACGTGGCACCACGGCCCGATGACGGCCCCTGCGCCGATCGAAGCGCCTGCCTCGACGATGGCGGTTGGATGGATGACGTGGGACATGACTGTTCTCGGCAGAAGACGGTCGGCGTCAGGCTAGGGAGGTTTGGCGGCGCTCGCCAAGACACGAAATGTTTCGCAACGTGGCGCCTCAGCCCGGAGGCTGCGATCCCGGCGCTCCCATGATCATGGCGGAGTAGGTCGCTTCCGCCACCGAAACCCCGTCCACGCGGGCGGTCGCGCTGAACTTCCACACGTGGCCGCGGTTGCGCTCCTTCGTGACGTGGATGCGCAATTGGTCGCCGGGCACGACAGGCCGCCGGAACTTGGCGTTCTCGATGGTCATGAAATACACGACCTTGCCGGCAGCGTCCGGACCGAGCGTCTCGACCACCAGCACGGCGGCGGTCTGGGCCATCGCCTCGATGATCAGGACGCCCGGCATCACCGGATGACCCGGAAAATGGCCCTGGAAGAAGCTCTCGTTGGCGGTGACGTTCTTGATGCCGATCGCCGAGCGGTCGAGCACCACCTCCATCATCCGGTCGATCAGGAGCATGGGATATCGATGCGGAATCGCGTGCATGATTTGCCCGATATCCATCGACTCGATTACCTCGGGAGCGCCCGTCGCTGTGCCGTCCATGCCGTCAATCCGTACCTTTTTCCGCAGCCCTGCGCTGCGCCAGCTTGCGCAGCGCCGCGACGTTGCGGAAAAACTCGCGGACCGGCAGGGCCGGGCTTCCGAGCACGTCCACTCCGGCCTCGACATCGCGCATGACCCCGGCCTGGGCGCCGATCTGCGCCTTGGCTCCGATCCGCAGGTGCCCTGCCAGCCCTGCCTGGCCCGCCACCACGACAAAATCCTCCAATGTCGTAGAACCAGAAATCCCCGCCTGGGACACCACCACGCAGCATCGCCCCAGACGGACGTTGTGCCCGATCTGCACCAGGTTGTCGAGCCGTGACCCGGCGCCGAGCACGGTGTCGTGCATCGAGCCACGGTCGATCGCGCTGTTGGCCCCGACTTCCACGTCGTCTTCCAGCACCACGCGGCCGAGTTGCGGGACGGTGACGAAGCCTTGCGGCCCGCTGGCGAAGCCGAAGCCCTCCTGGCCGATGCGAGCGCCTGCAAAGACATACACCCGTGCGCCGAGGATCGCGTGCGACAGGCTGGCTAAAGCGCCAATGCGGCAATCCGGCCCGAGCACGACGCCTGCCCCCAGCACGGCGCCGGGTCCGATGCGGCACCGTGGCCCGATCTCGACCCCAGCGCCGACCACCGCCAACGGACCGATCTCAGCCGTCGGGTCGATGGCTGCGCCGGGCTCGACGATCGCGGACGCGTGCACGCCGGGCTTGGCAGGCGGCCGGGGGTGGAACAGGGCGGCCACTTGCGCCCAGGCGAGATATGGGTCGGCGACCACGATCGCGACGGCGCCGTCCGGCACGCGGTCGGCAAAATCGGCGTGCACGATCACCGCCCCCGCGTTCGTGCCGGACAGCGAGGCGACGTAGCGGCGATTGTCGAGAAAGCTCACGTGGCCGGGCCCTGCTATCTGCAGCGGCGCCACCCCGTGAAATGTCCCGCCATGCCGCGGGCTCGCCGCGCCCGCCGCAGCTGCGACGTCGGCGAGCTGGAACGGTCCGGCGCGCTCGAAGAACCGTGGGTCGCCCACACCGTGCGGCACCGAGGATGCGGGCGTAGCTAGCACGATACCCGCGTTCAGCGGCGCGGCGCGGCGGGTGAGGCGGCCGGTGGCGAAGCGGCTCGCGGGCCAGGAAGGGGGCCAGCCGCCGTGGCCGACGCTGGTTGAGCCTGGGCCGGCGCCGCGGTGGAGGCGTTCGGCTGAGCGGCTGCGAAGGCTGCCGGCGATACCCCTTCCGGCGGTATGTTCACCGACGGCAGCACCTTGTTGACCTGCTCGACGACCTGTTCGGTGATGTCGAACTCGTTCACGTTCAGCGCGACCTGCGACCGGTGCAGCACCAGGTTCATGCCCCGGCTCTCGGACACCTGGCGGATCACCGCGATCAGCGTCCGCTCGATCTGGCCGAGCGAGTACTGCGCCGCCTCCTGGATGACGCGGTTGCGGTCGCGGAAGGTGCGCTGGGCGGTGGTGATCCGCTCCTGCAAATCGCGCTCCTTCGCGCGCAACTGGTCCGGCGGCAAGGTCGTGCGCTGGGCGGCCAACGCCTGCTGCATGTCGCGCCAGGCCGTCTGCTCCTTCTGCGCGTCCTCGTTCAGCTTCTCCCGCCGCACGCCGATCGCCTTCTCGATCTCCTGCGCCGCGCTGGACGCGTGCATGATTTCGGGCACGCCGAGCACGCCCACGACCGCGGCCGGCGGCGACGTCCCGCGCGGCAAGGCCGGCAGGTCGGGCACCGGCGGCAACGGGACCTGGGGCGGGCTCGGCTCGCCGCCAAGCTGGCCACCGAGTTGGCCATCGGGCGACAGCGGCGCCTGGATCGGGGGCTGCTGGCCCTGGTCCTGCAACGGCGCGCTCTGCCGCGGCGCCTGCCGGGCGGACGGCCGCGCTGGCGCTCCCGCCCGACCCGGCGCGCCTTGCCCGCCGGGCACGAACCAGCCGGGGTTTTGCGCCTGCGCCTGCGCTGGGGGGGCACCTGCGAGCAGAGCCGCCACGGCCGCGATGGCAGTCAGGGCGAGAGGGACATGGTGATGATGCAAATTAGAACCTCGTTCCAAAGCCGAAGCGGAAGAATTGCGTCTGGTCGTACTGCTGTTTCAGCACCGGCACTGCCAGGTCGATGTTGATCAGTCCGAACGGCGTCTTCCAGGACACCCCGAAGCCGGCTCCGACCCGAGGAGTGTTGGCGGCCACGATGTCCTGTTTAACTCCCTGGCTGATGCCGAAGACGTTGACCGATCGGACCACCGGCAGCGCGTTCACCTCGCTCAGCCCGCCGACATCGACGAAGGCGCGGCCCGACAGCCCAAGGTCGGGCGAGATCGGCAACGGGAAGTGCAACTCGGTCGATTGCGTGTAGATGAAGCGCCCGCCGATGCTGTCGCTGCCATAGGTGACCCCGCCGACCTGGGTCGGCACCGAGTGCGGCCCGGCGCCGGCCGACTGGAAGCCGCGCAGGTTGTCGCCGCCCAGGAAGAAGCGGTCGATGATGAGCTCCTGCCGGCCGTTGAGCTGGGTCAGGTACCCGGCTCCGGCCGACACCGCAATGCCCCAGTCGGAATTGCCGGCGAAGCGGTCGAGCGGGATGAAATAGGTCCCGTCCACCTTGTTCCGGATGTAGTGCGCGGTGCCGCCAAGGCCGGCGAAGTCGGCGCCGTAGCGCAGCACGACACCGGTATGCGGGTCGGTGCGGCTGTCCCGGTAGTCCAGCGTCAGCGTCTGCCCGACTTGCGACAGCAGCGAACCGCCGGCTTGCTGCTGGATGTACACGCTCGTCTGCGCATTGTTGACGTTGTAGACATTTCGTTGGACCAGCGAATAGGTGAGCGCTTGCCGCAGATGCTCGTTGAACTCGTAGCCGAGCCGCAAGTCGAAACCGGTCCGCGTCTCGCTGTAAGCCGCGATGAGCTGGTTGTTGTTGTCGACGCGGAAGATGTCGAAGCCGCCAACCAGGTTGCGGTCGAATAGATAAGGGTCGGTCAGCGAGAGATTCAGCTCACTGCGGTACTGCGCCAGCGTGCCCGACAGGTTGGAGTCGATCCCCGTCCCGACTAGGTTCCGCTCCCGCAAGCCCACGTTGACGAGCGCGCCCGCATCCGTCGAGAACCCGCCGCCGAACGACAGCTCCCCCGTCGCTTTCTCGTCGACGGCCGCCGTCACCACCGCCTTGTCGGAGGTCGAGCCCGGCGTGGACTGGATGCCAACCGAGTTGAAATAGCCCAAATCCTGCAGCCGCTGGCGCGAGCGCCGGATCGCCGCCGCGTTGAACGCGTCGCCATCCGCCAGGCGGAACTCGCGGCGGATCACCTTGTCCTCGGTGCGGGTGTTGCCGACGATGTCGACCCGCTCGATGTAAACCCGCGGCCCCTCGGTCACGTCGAACACGAGGTCGACGGTATGCTTGGCCTTGTTCCGGGCGATCCGTGGCTTCACGTCGACGAACGCGTAGCCGCGATTCTGCACCTCGTCCTGGATCGCGGTGGTGGACCGCTCCACCGCGTCCCCGTCGTAGATGTCGCCCGAAGCGAGGTCCACCAGCGGCCGGAGTTCGGTGCCGTTCAGGTGGGGCAGCTTGGAGTCGACGGTGACGGTGCCGAGTTTGTACTGCTCCCCCTCGCTGAGCGTGAAGGTCAGGAAAAACGCCGACCGGTCCGGCGCGAGTTCCGCGCTTGCGTCGCGGACCTCGAAATCCGCGTACCCGTTGTGTAGATAGAACCGGCGCAGCAACTCCTTGTCGAAATTCACCCGCTCCGGGTCGTAGGTGTCGCTGCTGGAGAGGAACCGGTAGAACGCCTCCTCCCGCGAGTTGACGATCTCGCGTAGCCGACCCTCGCCGAAGGCGTGGTTGCCGACGAAGGCGATGCGGCTGACCAGCGTGGCGTCGCCGTCATGGATTTCAAACACCACGTCGACCCGGTTCTGGTCGAGGCGGATGATCTTGGGATCCACGGTCGCGGCGTAGCGGCCCTTCTTGGCATACAGGTCCAGGATGCGCTGACGATCCGCCTGCGCCAATTGCGGCGTATAGATCGCCCGTGGCCGCAACTGCAGCTCGGTCCGCAACGACTCGTCGTTCAGCTTGTGGTTGCCCTCGAACGCGATGGCGTTAACGATCGGGTTCTCGACCACCGTGACGACCAAGGCGCTGCCGTCGCGCTGGATTTTGACATCCTGGAACAACCCGGTCGCGTACAGGGTCTTGAGGCTGCGATCGAGCCGGTCCGGGTCGAACGGGTCGCCGGGCGCCACGAGCATGTAGGACTTGATCGTCCCATCCTCGATGCGCTGGTTCCCTACCACTCGGATCGCCGAAATCGTCCCTTCCGCAGTCGAACTCGACCGGGTTGCCCTAGAAGGGGTTGCCCCAGACAGGGTGGCCGCAGGACGGGTTGCCCCAGTGCGGGCGGGCGCCGACCCGCGTGGGCGGGGCTGCGCTTCGGCCACGCCGTGGTCGAGCGTGGATAACAGACAGGCGGCGGCGATCAAAACGGCGCATTTTCGAGACAAAAACAATTCCCCCCGGACGGGCGTCGCTTGTAAGCGCCCGTTCACGGATCGCCAAGAAAAGATGCGGCCACTGAAACGTGACCGCACGTTCACGTGAGCTGTATGACGGCGAGAGCTGCCGGCCCTCGCCGATCAGGCCTTGGTCGGCCTCAGCCGATTAAGCCGGCAACCCAGCGGAAGATGCCGAAGTGGCTAAGGTCGTTCCAGGTCGCGAACACGAACAGGCAGGCCAGCACCGCCATGCCGGCCCGGAACCCGAGCTCCTGCGCCCGGGGCGGTATCGGCCGGCCGCGCACTGCCTCGAAGAAGTAGAACAGCAGGTGCCCGCCATCCAGGACAGGGATTGGGAACAGGTTGATCAGCCCGAGGTTCACCGACAACAGAGCGATAAACGACACCAGGCTGGCGACGCCGAGCAGCGCGACCTGGCCGGACAACTGGGCGATCCGCAGCGGGCCGCCAAGATCATCCGTGCCGCGGCGGCCGGTGATCATCTGGCCCACGCCCTTGAGCGTCTGCACCGTCACGTCCCAGGTCTGCGCGGCCCCAGCCGTCACCGCGTGCACCGGGTCGAGCCGGCGGTACTCCGCATTGGACGCGCGGATGCCGAGTATGCCGCTCTGGCCTCCGGCCCCGTCGTCGCGGGTCCCGGGCACCACCTGCAGCGTTTGGGACGCGCCCGCGCGCTCGATCTGCACCGACAGGTTACGGCCCGGCGCGGCCGACACGATGCGCTGCACGTCCTCGAACGCGCCGATCTTGGCCCCGTCGATCGCATCCACGCGGTCGCCCACCTGGAGCCCCGCCGTGGCTGCGGCGGAACCGGCCATCACCTCACCGATGACGGGAACCGCCACCGGCCGGCCCACGGTCATGAACAGGGCGGCGAACAGCACGATCGCCAGGACGAAGTTGGCAACCGGCCCCGCCGCCACCACGATGGCACGCGACAGCACCGACTTCTCGTGGAACGTCTCGCCGCTGCGCCACGCCGCCCGCGTCTCCGGCGACACATCCTCCGGGCGCTCCTGCCCATGGAGCCGGACGTAGCCGCCGAGCGGCAGCCAGGCGACCTTCCACTGCGTGCCGCGCCGGTCCGTCCAGCTCGCGATGGTGCGGCCGAAGCCGATCGAGAAGGCCTCGACGTGGATGCCGCGCCAGCGGGCGGCCAGGTAGTGTCCAAGTTCGTGGACGAAGACGAGCACGCCGAGCACCACCACGAAGGCGAGGCCGGTGCGGACGACATCGGGCAGCAGATGCATCAGAAACCCCAACGTTAAGCAGCAGAAACAGCCACTCGGGAGGCGATCGCGCGGACGGCCGACCGCCGTGCGGCAGCGTCGAGGTCCATCACGGCGGCCAGCGTATCGGCCGGAGGCGCACCGAGGCGGTCCAGCACTGCCGCCACCGTATCGGCGATGTCGAGGAACCCGATCCGCCGGTCGAGGAACGCCTCGACGGCCACCTCGTTGGCCGCGCTCAAGATGGTGGGCGCCCCACCCCCTGCCCGCAAGGCGTCCCGGGCGAGGCGCAAGGCCGGAAAGCGGATGGTGTCGGGCTTGGCGAACTCCAGCGAGCCGATCACCGCCAAGTCCAGCCGCGGCGAGCGCGTCGCCATGCGGGCCGGCCAGGCGAGCGCGTGGGCGATCGGGATGCGCATGTCGGGCGCGCCAAGCTGGGCCAGCACGCTGCCGTCGGTGTAGTGGACCAGGCCGTGCACCACCGATTGCGGATGGACCAGCACGTCGATCCTTGACTCGTCCAGATCAAACAATCTTGCAGCTTCAATGAGTTCGAGGCCTTTATTCATCAAGGTGGCGGAGTCGATGCTGATCTTGGCGCCCATCGACCACACCGGGTGGCGCAGCGCGGCCTCTACCGTCGCGACCCGCATCTCCTCCCTCGTGGCGGTGCGGAACGGCCCGCCCGACGCGGTCAGCACGATGCACTCCACCGCGCCACGATTACCTTCGGCCAGCGCCTGGAAGATCGCATTGTGCTCGGAGTCGACCGGCAGCAGCGTCGCCCCGGCGGCGCGGACGGCGCGGAGCATGACTTCGCCGGCGCAGACGAGCGCCTCCTTGTTGGCCAGGGCGACGACCCCTCCCCGTTCGATCGCGGCGAGGGTGGAGGGCAGGCCAGCGGCCCCCGTGATGGCGGCCATGGTCCAGTCCACCGGATCGGACGCGGCCTGCACCACCGCGTCGTCGCCGGCCGCGGTCGAGACGCCGGTCCCCGCCAGGGCCGCGACCAGGTCCGGCAACAGGTCCGGGTCGCTGATGACGGCAAGGCTCGCGCGCAACGCTTGCGCCTGCTCGGCCAGGAGCGCCACGTTGCGGCCGCCGGCGAGCGCGTGCACCTGGAAAGCGTCGGGGTTGGCCAGCAGCAGATCGACGGTGCTGCGCCCGACGCTGCCCGTGCTGCCGAGCACGCTCACGGTTCTCACTGCCAAAGCCGCACTCCCCGTCCCATCAGGATCGCCAGTATGGTCGCAACGCCTGCAACCGCCAAAAGCCCGTCCAACCGGTCCAGCAACCCGCCATGGCCGGGAATGAGCGCGCCGGAGTCCTTCACGCCAAAGCGGCGCTTCATCGCGCTCTCGGCCAAGTCCCCGGCCTGGGCCACCAGCCCGAAGCCGCCGGCCAGAATGCCAGCCCCGGCGTAACCGCCCGCGTCCGACCCGGCCACGCCGACCAGGATTGCCGCGACCAAGCCGCCGACCGCGCCCGACCAGGTCTTGCCGGGCGAGATGGCCGGCGCCAGCTTGACGCCGCCAAACCACCGGCCGGTCGCGTACGCGCCGATGTCGCTGGCCCAGACGACGAGGACGAGGAACAGGACGTTGCTGCGGCCGGCCGTGGGCTCGCCGCGCAGCCAGGTTAGGCCGGCGACCGCGCAGGCCAAATACAAAAACCCCGGAACCAGCGCCAGGATGCGGCTGCGGCACATTCGGGCCCATTCCCAGGCGAGGCCCGCGCCGGCTGCTGCGGCGACGGCGGCGAACCACCCCCCGCCCACCCAGATCGCGCCGAGGCCAAGCGGCGCGAGCACCGCCGCCGACGCGATCCGCAGCCGCAGGTCGCCCCAGCGTCCGGCACGCGCCGGGTCAGCCAGGCCGAGCCCCGAAACGCCGCTCACGCCCGGCGAACTCCAGCAGGGCGGCGTCGAAATCGGCCAGCCCGAAATCCGGCCACAGCACGTCGGTGAACACCAGTTCGGCGTAGGCCGACTGCCACAGCAGGAAGTTCGACAGCCGCCGCTCGCCGCTGGTGCGGATCACGAGGTCCGGGTCGGGCATCTCCGCCGTCGCCAGCAGCGCCGCGAACATCGTCTCGTCGATCGCATCCGGGTCGAGCGTGCCGGCGGCTGCAGCCACCGCGGCGGCCCTGGCGGCGGCGACGATCTCGGCCCGGGCGCCATACGACAGCGCGATCGTGAGGTTCAGGCGGCTGTTGCCGACCGTCTCACGCTCCGCCCGCGCGAGGTCGGCGATGATGTCGGCATCGAAGCGCACCCGGTCGCCGATGATGCGCAGCCGCACGCCTTGAGCCTTCAGCTCGGCCAATTCCTGCCGGACGTAGTGCCGCAGCAACCCAGTGAGGTCGAGCACCTCCGCTTGTGGACGCTGCCAGTTCTCGCTGCTGAACGCGTACAACGTCAGCCACTCGACCTCGGCGCGGATCGCGGCCTCGATGGTGCGGCGGACGGCCTGCGCGCCGGCGCGATGCCCGGCGATCCGCGGCAGCCCGCGCGCGGTGGCCCAGCGCCCGTTGCCATCCATGATGATGGCGACGTGCCGCGGCACGGCCGGGTCGAGCGGCGCCCGGCTGACGACCTGCGCGGGCAACCCACTCATGCCGGGACCCCGCTCGGGACCACCTTAGACCTGCTTGATTTCACGTTCCTTCTCGATCAGGCTCTCGTCGATCCGCTTGATATACTGGTCGGTCAGCTTCTGCACCTCGTCGGCCCAGTCCTTCTGCTCGTCCTCGCTGATCTCGTGCTTGCGCTCGAACGCCTTGATCTGCTCCATCCCGTCGCGCCGGACTCCGCGCACCGAAATGCGCGCGCCCTCGCCGTAGCGCCCGGCGGCCTTCGCCAGCTCGACCCGGCGCTCCGACGTGAGCTGCGGGATTGGCACGCGCACCACCTGCCCATCCGCCGCCGGGTTCAGGCCGAGGCCGGAGTCGCGGATGGCGCGCTCGACGGCGCCGACCAGCGTCCGGTCCCACACCTGCACCGTGATCATGCGCGATTCCGGCACGCCGATAGTGCCCACCTGGGTGATCGGGATTTCGGACCCGTAGGCCTCCACCTTCACCGGCTCCAGCAGGGCCGGGCTGGCGCGCCCGGTCCGCAACCCGGCGAAGTCGCGGCGGAGGGTCTCCATGGCGCCGTCCATGCGGCGCGTCAGATCCTGTTTGAGGTCGTTCAGATCGGCCGGCACGTTCTACTCCACAGCACTGAGTTCGGGTTTCTCGATGATCCGGGTGAACCGGCCCTCGCCGCGCATGACTTGGGCGAACGCGCCGGCGGCGTGGATGTTGAACACGATGATGGGCAAGTCGTTCTCCCGCGCCACGCTGATCGCGGCGGCGTCCATGACGGCGAGGTCGCGGGCGAGCACGTCGTGGTAGGTCAGCTCGTCGAAGCGGGTCGCGCCGGGCACGCGGCGGGGGTCGGCGGAGTACACGCCGTCGACCTGCGTGCCTTTCAGCAGCATGTCGCAATTCATCTCGGCCGCCCGCAAGGCCGCCGCGGTGTCGGTGGTGAAGAACGGGTTGCCCGTGCCCGCGGCGAAGATGACGACCCGGCCCTTTTCCATGTGCCGCACCGCCCGGCGCCGGATATACGGCTCGCATACGCTGGCCATCGGGATGGCGGACTGCACGCGGGTCGGCACATGGCATTTTTCCAGGGCGTTCTGCATGCCGAGCGCGTTCATCACCGTCGCGAGCATGCCCATATAATCGGCCTGCGCCCGGTCCATGCCGCCGGCCGCCGCCGAAATGCCGCGAAAGATGTTGCCGCCGCCGATCACCAGGCAAACCTGCACGCCCATCGCGACGACCGCGCCGACATCGTTGGCGATGCGCATCATCGTGTCCGTGTCGAGGCCGTACTCCCGCTTGCCCAGCAGGGCTTCGCCAGAAACTTTCAGCAGAACGCGTCTTGGGGCCGGCTCGGCGGTCATGGGTGGGTCGGCCTTGCAGACAGGAAGCTGTAACGCCGCACCCTACTGGCACGGTCCGGCCGTCACAAGAGAACGCTTACGGACCGTGGCGGCGGTTCGTCAGAGAAGCGGCGCGTTGTCCGGATCGACCCCGGCCGCCGCCGCGACCTCGGCCGCGAAATCGCCGGCCTGCTTCTCGATGCCTTCGCCGAGCTGGAACCGCGCGAAGCCGGTGATGTCGGCGCCGGCCTTCTTGGCGACCGCCTTCACCCGGCTCTCGCCGTCATGCACCCACACCTGCTCCAGCAGCACCACTTCCTCGTAGTACTTGCGAATCCGGCCCTGGACCATCTTCTCGATGATGTCCTCGGCCTTGCCCGACGCGCGCGCCTGCTCGGCCAGCACCGACCGCTCCCGCTCCAGCGCCGCCGTGTCCACCGCATCGACGTCCAACGCCTCGGGCCGGGTCGCGGCGACGTGCATGCCGACCTGGCGGCCCAGCGTCTCCAACCCGTCCAGTTCGCTCGTGCTCTCGACCGCGACCAGCACGCCGATCTTGCCGAGGCCCGGGCGCAATGCCTGGTGGACATAGGTCGCGACCACGCCCTGCTTCACGCGGAGCACGCAGGCCCGGCGCAACGTCATGTTCTCGCCGATGGTCGCGACCATGTGCGTCAGTTCGTCGGCCACGGTCCGGCCAGTGCCGGGGAACGGCGCCGCCTTGATTGCCTCGATGTCGTCACCGGTCTGCAACGCCACGTTCGCGACGGCGGCGACGAAGTCCTGGAAGGCATCGTTGCGGGCCACGAAGTCGGTCTCGGCGTTCACCTCGACCATCGCCGCGACCTGCGGGGCGGAGGCGACGCCGACCAGCCCCTCGGCCGCGACCCGGCCGCTTTTCTTGGCAGCCGCGGCGAGGCCCTTCTTGCGCAGCCAGTCGATGGCACCTTCCAGGTCGCCCTGCGTCTCCGACAGCGCACGCTTGCAGTCCATCATCCCCGCGCCGGTCTTCTCGCGCAGGTCCTTCACCAGGGCAGCGGTGATTTCGGCCATATCCACTCTCCAAACAACGGCGAGGCTTCAGTCTTCAGGCAGCGGGCTGCTCGGCGGGCTGCGGCAGCGCCTCCATCGGCAGCTCCTCCGACTCGCCCATGTCGCGGCCCGAGGCCACCATCTCGGCGCTGATCCCGTCCAGCACGGCGCCGGCCACCAGGTCGCAGTACATGGTGATCGCGCGGATCGCGTCGTCGTTCCCAGGAATCGGATAGGTCACGCCCTGTGGGTCGGAGTTGCTGTCCAGCACCGCGATCACGGGGATGCCGAGCTTGTTGGCCTCCTCGACCGCCAGCTTCTCCTTGTTGGTGTCGATGATGAACAGGATGTCCGGCAGGCCGCCCATCTCCTTGATGCCACCCAGCGCGCGCTCCAGCTTCTCCTGGTCGCGCGTGATGTCCAGCACCTCTTTCTTGGTGAGGCCCTCGATGTTGCCGGCCAGCATCTCCTCGATCTGGCGCAGGCGCTTGATGCTGCCGGTGATCGTCTTCCAGTTGGTCAGCATGCCGCCGAGCCAGCGGTGGTTGACGTAGTACTGGCCGCAGCGCTTGGCCGCGTCGGCGACGTGCTCGGCCGCGGCCCGCTTGGTGCCGACGAACAGCACGCGGCCCCCGGCGGCCGTCACGTCGCGAACGGCGCGCAGGGCGCGGTCCAACATCGGGACGGTCTGCTGCAGGTCAATGATGTGGACCTGGTTGCGGATGCCGAACAGGTAGGGCCCCATGCGCGGATTCCAGCGCCGCGTGTGGTGTCCGAAATGGACACCGGCTTCGAGCAGTTGTCGCATCGTGAAATCGGGCATTGTCATGTGTGGCGCTTTCCTGTCGTCCGGTTGAACCTCTGCGGGGCCGCGCCTGTATGGCACCGGACCCTGTCGCCAGGGAAAGGCGCCCCGCATGTGAATTGCCGGCGGATTGCACCGGCGGGCGGGATATGACGGAATGCCCGCTCGTTGGCAAGCCGTGCAACTCCCGCGCCGCCGCGGCCGTTCCAGGCCGCGAACACCGGAGAACACCACGATGAAACGGATCGGATCGACCGTCGCGAGCCTGGCGACGCTACTGGCTGCGACCGGCGCCGCGACTGCGGCCGAGCCGTCCCACTTACGCCTGTTCCACAGCGATGCGCCCTGTCACGAGAAGCCGTGCGCGGAGTGGCGGGCGGTCGACCAAGGCGGCAGCGACGCGTTCGACGCGGTCGCCGACCTGACCCCGCTTCGCCTCGCGCCTCGCTTGCGGACCCAGGCCTTGCGCGGCCAGATCGACCTGCTGGTCAATGCGACCGTGTCGCACACGACCGTCGGCGGCCGCGAGATCACGCGCGTGACGGTGCTTCGGCTGGTCGGCGTCGAGCCGCATCGTGCCGTGGTTCCGGCAGCTGAACCCGCGCCGGCCGCGGCCGCACCCGATGCGAGCGCCCCTGAACCGGCGGCCCCGTCCACGGCGGCCGCTGCAAATCCGGTTCCCGCGGCAGCCCCTCCGGTCAACGCCAACGCGCCACCAGCGCCCCCCTTGGACCCGCCCGCTTCGGACGCGCCCTCGGCACCGGCATCGCCCGATCCTTCGCCGGGCAGCGCCTCGCCCGTGCCAGCCACGCCGCCGACCCCCGCCGCCCCGACCACGCCGCCCGAAGCGGTCGCGCCGCCGGCCGAGCCACAGAAGCAGTAGTCAGACCTCCTCGACCCGCTCCACGCCGGGCACCAGCTTCAGCGCCTGCGCCAGCCGCGGCGTCACATTGAAGCCGCCCGGCAATTCGATCTCGACGTCCTGCGTGTCGGCCAGGCGGGGCAGCAGCGTAACCCGGCCGCGGCCCTTGCGTTCGCGCTCCAGGATGGCGCGGATGTGCGGCACCGCCTCGCTGCGCTGCAGCCAGATGCGCATGCCCGCCCCCGCCTCGGCCGCCGCCTGCTCGAGCGAGACGGCGCTGTGCGCGGTCACCCGCAGGCTCTCGCCCTCCTGCCGCAGGTCAACCGTCACCAGCACCGCCGCGCCCTCCTTCAACGCCTCGCGTGAGCGTTCCAGCGCCTCGCTGAAGAACGTCACCTCGTAGCTGCCGCCCGCGTCCGACAGCCGCACCCACGCCATCTTCGACCCGGTGCGCGTCGGCCGCTCCTTGCGCGCGATCACGCAGCCGGCCAGCTTCACCCGTCCGCCGCCGGCCTGTCCCAGCGCCTCCAGCTTGCTGGACGCGACCGCGCCCATGCGCGTGAGCAGGGTCGCGTAGCTGTCCAGCGGGTGCGCCGTCAGGTGAAAGCCGATCGCCTCCGCCTCGAACCCCAGCCGCTCCATGGACGGCCAGTCCGGCACGTGGGGCAAGCGCAGGGTTTCGGGCGCGCCGCCGCCGAACAGGCCGATCTGCCCGCTTTCCTTCTGCTCCGCATCCGCCTGCGCGCGGCGCAGCACCAGGTCCGCGCCCGCGAACAGCCGCGCCCGGTTCGGGTCCAGCCGGTCGAAGGCCCCTGCCCGCGCCAGGTTCTCGATCTGCATCTTGCTGAGCTGCTTCGGATCGATCCGGGTCGCGAAATCCGTGATGTCGGCGAACGGCCGGCCGCCGCGCGCCGCCACCAGCGCCTGCATCGCCGCCTGCCCCACCTTCTTCACCGCCGCCAGGGCGTAGCGGATCGCCGGCCGGCCCTCGGCATCGGCGTCCACCGTGAAGTCGTCGCCGGAGCGGTTGATGTCGGGCGGCAGCACGCGGATGCCGAGCCGCTCCGCCTCCTGCCGCAGCGCCGCCAGCTTGTCGGTGTTGCTGATGGCCAGGCTCATGCACGCCGCCAAGAACGCGCCGGGATGGTTGGCCTTCATCCAGGCGGTCTGGTAGGCGACCAGGGCGTAGGCGGCGGCGTGGGATTTGTTGAACCCGTAATCGGCGAATTTCGCCATCAGGTCGAACACCTCCGCCGCCTTGTCCGGCGGGATGCCGCGGCCGATCGCGCCATCGACGAAGGTCTTGCGCTGGGCATCCATTTCCGACCGGATCTTCTTGCCCATCGCCCGGCGCAGCAGATCGGCGCCGCCCAGGCTGTAGCCGCCCATCGTCTGGGCGATCTGCATCACCTGCTCCTGATAGACCATGATGCCGTAGGTCTCCTCCAGGATCGCCCGCAGCTCCGGGTGCGGCGCGGTCCAGACGCCGCTGTGCTTGCGCCGGCAGTATTCCGGGATGTTGGCCATCGGGCCCGGCCGGTACAGCGCCACCGCCGCGATCAGGTCCTCGAACCGGTCGGGCCGCATCTGCCGCAGCACGTCGCGCATGCCCGAGCTTTCGAACTGGAACACCCCGCCCGCGTCGCCGCGCGCCAGCATCTCGTAAGTGGCCGCGTCGTCCAGCGGCAGCCGGTCCAGGTCGACCTCGATGCCCAAACCCTTCAGGATCGCCAGCGCCCGCTGCAGGATCGTCAAGGTCGTCAGCCCGAGGAAGTCGAACTTCACCAGCCCGGCCTGCTCGACGTATTTCATCGAGTACTGCGTGACCAGCGTGTCGGTCTTGGGGTCGCGGTACATCGGCACCAGCTCGGTCAGCGGCCGGTCGCCGATCACCACCCCCGCGGCGTGCGTGCTGGCGTGGCGGTACAGCCCCTCCAGCTGCAGCGCGACCTCCAGCAATCGGCGCACCGCCTCGTCGTCGTCGCGCATCTCCTGCAGCTTGGGCTCGCCGTCGATCGCCTGCTTGAGGGTCACGGGCTTGGCCGGGTTGTTCGGGATCAGCTCCGCCACCCGGTTCACCTGACCGTACGGCAGCCCCAGCACGCGGCCCACGTCGCGCACGGCGGCGCGGGCCTGCAGCTTGCCGAAGGTGATGATCTGCGCCACCCGGTCGGCGCCGTATTCCTGGCGGACGTACTGGATCACCTCGTCGCGGCGGTCCTGGCAGAAGTCGATGTCGAAGTCCGGCATCGATACGCGTTCCGGGTTCAGGAAGCGCTCGAACAGCAGCCCGAACCGCAGCGGGTCGAGGTCGGTGATGGTCAGCGCCCACGCCGCCACCGACCCGGCGCCGGAGCCGCGGCCGGGCCCCACCGGGATGCCCTGCGCCTTCGCCCACTGGATGAAATCCGCCACGATCAGGAAATAGCCGGGGAAGCCCATCGACGCGATCACGTCCAGCTCGAATGCCAGCCGCGCCTCATATTGCGCGCGGGTCGCGGCATCGACGCCGGCCGCGTCCATGCGCCGCGCCAGGCCTTCCCCGGCCATCGCGCGCACGGTCTGGTCCTCGTTGCTGCCGGGGTGGACCTTGCGGCAGACCGGCAGCAGCGGCTTGCGCGTCTCGGCCATGACGGCGCAGCGCCGGGCGATGGCGAGCGTGTTGTCGCAGGCGTCCGGCAGGTCGGCGAACAGGGCGCGCATGGCCTTGGCGGGCTTGAACCAGTGCTCCCCCGTTACCCGGCGGCGGTTCGGGTCGGCGACGGTCCGGCCCTCGGCAATGCACAGCAGCGCGTCGTGGGCGGCGTGCATGGCCGGGGTCGCGAACAGGCACTCGTTGGTGGCGGCGATCGGCAGCCCCATCTCGTCGGCCAACGCCAGCAGGCCGGGCTCGATCGCGCCCTCGACCGGCAACCCGTGGCGGTGCAGTTCCACCACCGCGCGGTCGCCGAACGCCTCGGCCATGCGCGCCAGCATCGACGCGGCGTCCGGCTTGCGGCCCTCGGCCAGCATCCGCGCGATCGGCCCGCGCGTCCCGCCCGTCAGCAGGATCAGCCCGGCCGAGTGCGCCAGCACGGTGTCGAGCGGCAGTTGCGGGTCGGCCGGATCGGTCTCCATGAACCCGCGCGAGGACAGGCGCTGCAGGTTCGCCAGCCCCTCGGCATCCTGGGCGAGCAGCACCACCGGGTCGGGCGGGAGCCGCGCGTTCTCCGGCCGCACCAGCCCGATTTGGCAGCCGATGATCGGCTGCACGCCCTTGCTGGCGCAGGATTGGCTGAATTCGAGCGCGCCGAACAGGTTGCCGCTGTCGGCGATCGCCACCGCCGGCATGGCGGCGTCCTTGGCCAGCACGGCGATCTTGTCCGCCTTGATGGCGCCTTCGCTGAGCGAGTACGACGAGTGGACGCGAAGGTGGATGAAATCGGCGTGGGACATGCTACGACTCGGACAAATGGAGGCGGAATGGAAGCTTTACCACGCGAGCGGATGACCGCGGCAGAGTTCCTCGACTGGAGCGAGCGCCAGCCCGAGGGAAAGCACTACGAGCTGGTCGACGGCCTGATCGTCGAGAACCTGTCCGAGCGGGCGGGCCACGCGCGGGCGAAGCTTCGCACGGCGCGCCGGTTGGAGGATGCGATCGGCGCGGCCGGGCTGCCCTGCGAGGTCTTCGGCGACCGCATGGCGGTCCGGGTCAACGAGACGACCGTGCTGGAACCGGACGCGGCGGTGCGGTGCGGCGCATCCCTCGATGACGACGCCGTCATCTACGCCGACCCGGTGATCGTCGTCGAAGTCATCTCGCCGTCGAGTTCGGGCCGCGACCGGGGCGCCAAGCTGGACGACTACTTCTCGATCCCGACGGTGATGCACTATCTCATCCTCCGCACCGAGAACCGCCGCGTGATCCACCACGCCCGCGACCGCGAGGGCCGCATCTCGACGCAAATCCTGGGCGCCGGACCGCTGTTGCTGGACCCGCCCGGCCTGGCGCTGGACGTCGCGTCGCTCTTTCCATGACACGCCGGTTGGTGCCAGCCTAGGCGCGACGCCGGCGACCGGCCGGCCACCTAGGGGAACGACCATGCACGCCTTCCTGCTCGCCGCCACCGTCATCGCCGCGTCCGCGTCGGCCGCCATCGCGCAAAACCGGTTTCCGGACCTGCAACCCGGCCAGATGACGGCCGAGCAGAAGGCGATGTACGACGGGATCATGGCCGGGCCGCGGCACTCCATCGAGGGGCCGTTCAACGCCTGGCTCCGCAGCCCGCAGCTCGGCGACCGGTTGCAGAAGGTCGGCGAGTACCTGCGCTTCAACACGACCCTGCCGCACAACTTGAACGAGTTTGCCATCCTGATCACGGCGGTGGAGTGGAAGGCCGGGTTCGAGTGGTACGCGCACTACCCGCTCGCGATCAAGGCGGGGCTGGAGCCATCGGTCGCGAAGGACCTGCAGGAGGGCCGCCGTCCGGCCAACATGAGCGTGGACGAGACGCTGGTGTATGATTTCACGACTCAGTTGCAGCGGCAGAAACAGGTCAGCGACGCCGTGTATGCGGCGGCGGTGAAGCGGTTCGGCGAGCAGGGCGTGGTCGATCTCACGGGGTTGCTCGGCTACTACAACCTGGTGTCGATGACCTTGAATCTCGCCGAGGTCCAGGCGCCGGCGGGGGCGGCCAAGACGCTGGAGCCGCCGGCCGTGCCGGTCACGCAGTAGGCGTCAGGCCGGCCCGACCTTGCCGTCCCGCAAGGTCACGCGCCGGTCCATCCGGGCCGCAAGCTCTGGATTGTGGGTGGCGATCAGCGCCGCCACGCCCTGGCCGCGGACCGCCGCCAGCAGCGCGTCGAACACCACGCCCGAGGTGCCGACGTCCAAGTTCCCGGTCGGCTCGTCGGCCAGCAGCACGCGCGGCGCGTTCGCCAGCGCGCGGGCGATCGCGACCCGCTGCTGCTCGCCGCCGGACAACTTGCCGGGCAGGTGGCCGGCGCGGGGGCCAAGCCCCAGCATGGCCAGCAGGTCGCGGCCCCGCGCTTCGGCGTCCCGGCGGCGCTTGCCGGCGATCATCTGGGGCAGCACTACGTTCTCGAGCGCGGTGAACTCGCCGAGCAGGTGGTGGAACTGGTACACGAACCCGATCGCGTCGCGGCGGATGGCGGTGCGCGCCGGGTCGGGCAGCGCGCCGGCGTCGCGGCCGTCGACCAGCACGGCGCCGGCGTCGGGCCGCTCCAGCAGCCCGGCCAAGTGCAGCAGCGTCGATTTCCCGGTGCCGGACGGCGCCACCAGCGCCACGATCTCGCCGGCGCGCAGGATCAGGTCCGCCCCGTCGAGCACGGCCAGCGAGGCGTCGCCGCTGCGGTACGTGCGCGACACGGCGCGCAGCGCCAGCGGGTCAGGCATTCCGTAGCGCCTCCACCGGGTCGGTCCGGGCGGCGCGCCAGCTCGGGTACAGCGTGGCCAGCAAGGACAGCGCCAGCGCCATGCCGATGATCTGCGCGACCTCCCGCCAGTCCAGCCGCGCCGGCAGGTGCGCCAGGTAGTACACCGTGGGGTCGAACACGGTCCGCCCCGTCAGCGCCTCCACCCAGCCCTGCAGCGTCTCGATGTTCAGGCAGAACAGCACGCCCAGCACGGTGCCGACGATCGTGCCGGTGACGCCCACGGACGCGCCGACCATCAGGAAAATCCGCAGCACCGCCCCGCGCCCGGCGCCGATGGTCCGCAGCACCGCGATGTCGCGAGTCTTGTCCTTCACCATCATAATCAGCGACGACACCACGTTGAACGCCGCCACGACGATGATCAGCGTCAGGATCAGGAACATCACGTTCTGCTCGACCTGTACGGCTGCGAAGAAGCTGTTGTTGCTCTGCTGCCAGTCCACCACCCGCGCCTGGCCGGGGCCGAGTGCGGCCAGGATGTCGCGCCCGATCCGCCGCACGTGGTCGGGGTCGTCGGCCATCACCTCGATCTGCGTGACCGATTGCGGCTGCTGGAAGAACACCTGGGCGGCCTCCAGCGGCAGGAACACGTAGCCGCTGTCGTACTCGTTCATCCCGACCTGGAACACCGCCACGACCTTGTAGGCGCGCACCCGCGGGATGGTGCCGAACGCGGTCGCGGCGCCCTGCGGCGATACCAACGTCAGGCGGCTACCGACCGCCAGCCCGAAACGCTGCGCCAGCGACACCCCGACCGCGATCGCATCGTCGCCCTCGAAGGCGTCCAGCGACCCGGCGCGGATATGGTCCGACACCGCGTGCAGCCCGCGCAAGTCCGCCTGGCGGATGCCGCGCACCATCCCGCCCGCGTTCTGCCCGCGGTCGCCCGTCAGCAGCACTTGGCCGTCGACCACCGGCGTCGCCGATAGCACGCCGGGCACCGCGCGTACCTTGGCCGCCGCAGCGTCGTAGTCGGTGAGCGGCGCCGACACGCCGTATACGCCGAGATGGCCGTTGAAGCCCAGGATGCGGCTCAGCAGGTCGACCTTGAAGCCGCCCATGACGCTCATCACGATGATCAGCGTCGCCACGCCGAGCGCGATCCCGACCAGCGAGAACCCGGCGATGACGGAGACGAACCGTTCCCCCCGCCGCGCCCGCAAGTAGCGGCCAGCCACCGCACGCTCGAACGGGCCGAACATCAGCCGCGCACGCGTGCGACCGCATCCTCGACCGACAGCTCGGCGCGTTCCCCGGTGGCCCGGCGCTTCAGCTCCACCAGGCCGTTCGCCGCCCCGCGCGGGCCGACCACGAGCTGCCACGGATGGCCCATCAGGTCGGCGTCGGCGAACTTCACCCCCGCCCGCTCGGCCCGGTCGTCGTACAGCGTGTCATCGAGGCGGGCGTACAGGTCCTCGCAGATCGCCCCGGTCGCCGCGTCGCCCTGCTTCAAGTTCAGGATCGCCGCCCGGAACGGCGCGATGCTGTCGGGCCAGACGATCCCGGCCTCGTCGTGGCTGGCCTCGATCACCGCGCCGACCAGGCGGGAGACGCCGATGCCGTAGCTGCCCATCTCGGGCACGATCGTCGTCCCGTCCGGCCCGGCGACCGTCAGCCCCATCGGCTCGCTGTACTTGCGGCCGAAGTAGAAGATGTGCCCGACCTCGATCCCGCGCCCCTCGCGGCGGCGCGCCTCGGGCACCTGCGCCCAGGCCGCGGGGTCGTGCTTCTCGTCGGTGGCGGCGTATGATGTGGTCATACGGGTGAAGAAAGCCTCAAGGCTCGCCGGGTCGTCGTGGCGGTAGCCGGCGCTGGCCCAGTCGACCTCCTCGAACCCGGCATCGAAATACACCCCGCTCTCGCCGGTGGGCGCCAGGATGATGAACTCGTGGCTGAGGTCGCCGCCGATCGGCCCGGTGTCGGCGACCATCGGGATCGCCTTCATGCCGAGCCGCTGGAAGGTCCGCATGTAGGCCAGCATCATGCGGCGGTAGCTCAGCACGGCGCCGGCGTAGTCGAGGTCGAAGCTGTAGGCGTCCTTCATCAGGAATTCCCGCCCGCGCATGACGCCGAAGCGGGGGCGGACCTCGTCGCGGAACTTCCACTGGATGTGGTACAGGATTTGGGGCAGCTCGCGGTACGACTTCACCGATTGCCGCATCAGGTCGGTGATCATCTCCTCGTTGGTGGGGCCGTACAGCAGGTCGCGGTCGTGGCGGTCGCGCAGGCGCAGCATTTCCGGCCCATAGGCGTCGTAGCGCCCCGACTGCCGCCACAGATCCGCCGGCTGCACCGTCGGCATCAGCAATTCCTGCGCCCCCGCCGCGTCCTGTTCCTCGCGCACGATCTGGCCGATGTTGCGCAGCACGCGCAGGCCGGCCGGCAGCCAGGCGTAGATGCCGGCCGCGGTCTGCCGCACCAGCCCGGCGCGCAGCATCAGCCGGTGCGAGGCGATCTGCGCCTCGGCCGGCGTTTCTTTCAGGGTGGGCAGCAGGCTGTGCGACAGGCGCATCCGAGTCCTTGAGGTTCGAGAGTGCGGCGGACCCTACAAGCGAGAGCCGCCGTCGCCTAGGGCGGTTCATTTCACTCGCCGCGGCTTCCTCTCATCCGTCTCCGGTTCCGGCGCCATCTTCTGCGTGACCTGAAGCAGGGCGGCCCGGGACGAGACATCCAGCCGCCGGTACGCCCGCAGCAGCGCTTCCTCGTCGCCCGCCAGCAATCCGAGGGTGCCCTGGTCTTCCTCAAGGTACTCGGCCGGGACCGGCGAGTCCGGGTCCAGCCCGATCAGGTAGGACACCGAGGTGGCCAACACCTCGGCCAGCTTGACCAGGCGTTTGCCCCGGGGCGGCGGCAGGGCGCCGTCCAGCAGCTTACCCAGGAAGTCGGTTGGAAGTCCGGCGACCCGGGCTGCCGCTTCCGGTGCAAGGTCGAGCCGATCCAGCCGTCCCTGGACACGTTCGGCAAAATCCGCAGCGCTATCCGAAACCATGGCGATCTCCGAGTTTTAGGTGATGCAACCCTGGCATCCGTTCACGGGATCGACTCCTGTTGATCGGCATGAACCTTGCAGAACTGCGCCTTCAATCAGCAAGGAACGTTTTATGCGCCGTCGTCAGGTTCTCCGAGGTGGCGCCGCCCTCCTTGCCATGCCAGCCATCGCCCGGGCGCAACCGGCGACGACGCTGAAATTCGTGCCCTACGCCGACCTTGCCCTGCTCGACCCGCTCGTCAGCGCGTTCGTCACCCGCAACCACGTCATGATGGTGTTCGACACCCTGTTCTCGCTGGACGAACAAGGTGTTCCGCAACCGCAGATGCTCGCGGGGCACACCGTCGAGGACGACGGCCGGCTCTGGAAGCTGACCCTGCGCGCGGGCTTGCGCTTTCATGACGGCACGCCCGTCCTGGCGCGGGACGCGGTGGCAAGCCTGCGCCGCTGGGCGGTGGCGGACTCGTTCGCCCAGGCGTTGTTCGACGCGACCGATGAGCTGTCCGCGCCGTCCGACACGGTCGTGCAGTTCCGCCTGAAGCGACCCTTCCCGCTGCTGCCGAACGCCTTGGCCAAGCCGACCAACCTCGTGGCCGCGATCATGCCGGAGCGGCTGGCCTTGCTGCCGACCAGCAAGCGCCTGACGGAGATGGTCGGCAGCGGCCCCTTCCAGTTTGTCGCCGACGAGCGCGTGCCCGGCGCCCGCAACGTGTACCGGCGGTTCGAAGGCTACGTGCCGCGCCCGGACGGCACGCCCAGCTTCGCCGCCGGGCCGCGCACCGCCCATTTCGATCGGGTGGAGTGGCTGACGACGCCCGATCCCGGCACCCAGATCGCGGCGCTGCAAGCGGGCGAGGTGGACTGGGTGGAGCAGCCGGTGATGGACCTGGTGCCCAGCCTGCGCCAGGACCGGCGCTTGAGATTGGAGGTGATCGAGACAACCGGGCTGATCGGCGTGCTGCGGTTCAATCACCTGTATCCGCCGTTCGACAACCCGGCGCTGCGCCGGGCGGTGCTGAGGGCGGTCAACCAGCGCGACTACATGCAAGCCGTCGCCGGTGAGGACCCGGCAATCTGGAACGCCCATGTCGGCATCTTCCCGCCGGGCAATCCGCTTGCGACCGATGCCGGAATGGAGGCGCTAAGCGGCACGCACGACATCGCGGCGCTGAAGCGGGAGGTCGCAGCGTCCGGGTACAAGGGCGAGAAGGTCACGTTCCTGATCGCCACCGACGTGCCGCGCATCGCCGCCATCTGCCAGGTCGGCGCCGACATGCTCCGGCAGATTGGCTTGAACGTCGACGACGTCGCCACCGATTGGGGCACGGTGGTGCAGCGCACGAGTAACCGCGAGCCGCTCGACCATGGCGGCTGGAGCATGTTCGGCTCGTTCTGGGGTGGTTACGACTTCCTGACCCCGGCGGGCTACCTGCCGCTGCGGGGCAATGGCCGCGCCGCATGGAACGGCTGGCCGACGAGCCCGAAGCTGGAAGAGTTGCGCCAGGATTGGCTGCTGGCTGCCGATGGCGCCACGCAGCGGGAGATCGCGCGCCGGATCCAGACGCAGGCGTGGACCGATGTGCCGTTCCTGCCGCTCGGACTGTACTACCAGCCGACAGCCTACCGGGCAGACCTGGCCGGCATGTTGAAGGGCCTACCGCTTTTCACCAACCTCCGCCGCATTTGAGAGCGGGCCGAAACTGAATTCACGGCGGCGTACGGACGCAATATTGCTGCGGCGCACAATAATCCAGCGCAAGAAATTACGTGTTTATGCGTGAAATCGCCGGATATTGCGTGACACGATCCACCAAAGGCCGTATTCAAAAAAAAGGCCCGCGCGCCGGTAAGGCGCAGCGGGCCAAGTTTAGGGAGGAAACGCCAGTCACACGGCAGGAGGAGCAGAACGCTCGTCCTGCCGTGATGATTGCTTCAAACGGGTAAACCGTCCATTAAAAACTTGCCAAAATCTTAGGCTATTTCGACGTTCAAAACAAGAAATGGCTCGTTTACGGTCAATTGCCCCAAAACTGCTTATTCGTCAGGCAATGCCAGAACGCCGTGCCGGAAGCTGACCCAGTCGCTTCGGATCACCGCGAGAGAACCGCCCCAGATCAGTAGTGAGATCAAGGTCGTCGTGAGCAATTTACGCCCGATATGCGGGTTTGCCGGGGCTCCCCGCCAGCCGGTGTGAGTATCCGCCTCCGCCACCGGTTTCGTCCCGAACGGCAGCACAGCGAACAGCACCGTCCACCAAATCAGCACGAACAGAACGAACGCGGTGAACCAGTTCACGTCGGACGAACCAGTCGCTTAGATCCGCAGCAGGTGCACGTCGACCAACGGACGCTTCTGCAGCCGCCGGCCGAGCGCCCGTCGCAATGCCGCCTTCGCCGCCTCAATGAACGCGCCGTCCTCCCGCCGCAGCGACGGCGGCAGGTCCGCGATCCCGGCCGCGAACTCCCGCGCGACGCGCTCCGCCTCCGGGTCCTCCGCCTCGAACAGGCCCGGCGCGCTGATCCGCGGCTTGCCCTTCAGCGCCCCCGCGGCATCCACCGCGAAGCTGCCGAGCACGACGCCGTTGAACAGCATGCGCCGTCGGGCTTCCAGCACGCCGCCGGTCAGCGGCACCAATCGGCTGCCGTCGAGCACCAGACGCCCGACCGGCGCACTGTCGACCACCTCCGGCCGGCCCGGCGCCAAGCTCAGGATGTCGCCGTCCTCGATCAGGATCGGCGTCGCCTGGGCCTCCTGTGCCAACGCCGCGTGGGCCGACAGATGCCGCCACTCGCCGTGCACCGGAACGGCGTAGCGCGGCCGGACCAGGGCGTACATCCGCCGCAACTCGTCCCGCGCCGGGTGGCCGGAGACGTGGGTCATGTGGTCGTTGTCGGTCATCAGCCGCACGCCGCGGCGCACCAGGTTGTCCTGCACCGTGCCGATCGCACGCTCGTTGCCCGGGATCACACGGCTGCTGAACACGACCGTGTCGCCCTCGCCCAGGGCGATGTTCGGATGGGTGTCGTTGGCGATCCGGGCCAACGCGCTGCGCGCCTCGCCCTGGCTGCCGGTCACGAGGATCAGCAGGTTGTCGTCCGGAATCGACCCGGCACCATCCTCCGGCACGAACTCGGGCGTGGTCTTGAGGTAGCCGCAGTCGCGCGCCGCCGCCTCCAGGTTGCGGAGCGAGCGGCCGACCAGCGCCACGTGGCGGCCGGCCGCGCGGGCGGCGTGCGCCACACTCTCGACCCGGGCGACGTTGCTGGCGAAGCACGTCACCGCCACCCGGCCGCGCATTGGGCGGATCAGCGCGGCCAGGCTGGTGCGGACGTCCGCCTCCGAGCCCGAATGCCCCTCCACCATCGCGTTCGTGCTGTCGCACACCATCGCCAGCACGCCCTCGTCGCCCAGGCGGCGCAGCGCGTCCTCGTCGGTCGGCGGCCCCACCAGCGGGTCGGGGTCGAGCTTCCAATCGCCGGTGTGCAGCACCGTGCCCTGCGGCGTGCGGATCACCAGCGCCTGCGCCTCCGGGATGGAGTGCGCGACGCGGATGAATTCCAGGTCGAACGGCGGCAGGCTGAACCGCGCGCCGGGCTGGATCACGTTGATCTTGACCTCGGCCGTGAGCTGCGCCTCGCCGAGCTTGCGGCGCAGCACGGCGGCGGCGAACGGCGTGCAGTACACCGGGCAGCGCAGTTGCCGCCACAAATGGGCCACCCCGCCGATGTGGTCCTCGTGCGCGTGGGTGATGACGAGGCCGACGAGGCGGTCCCGGCGCTCGGCGATGAACGCCGGGTCGGGCATCATGATCTCGACCTCCGGGTTCTCGGAGCCGCCGAAGCCGATGCCGCAGTCGATCGCCAGCCATTTCCCGCCGCAGCGGTAAAGGTTCAGGTTCATGCCGATCTCGCCCGTCCCGCCTAGCGGCAGGAAGGCGAAATCTCCGGTCATTGCGTCCAAATCAGTCGCTTTCTATGGATCTCGTTCTGTCACGGCCTAATGTGGGGGCGGGGTTGCGCTCCGCCAACAGCCGCATGCCGTCCAGGGTCAAGTCGGAGTCGATCTGTTCGATGATCGTGGTCCCTTCGGCGAACAGCGGCGCCAGCCCACCGGTCGCGATCACCTTCATAGGATGCTCGTACTCCGCCCGGATGCGGGTCACCAAGCCCTCGATCATGCCGATGTAGCCCCAATACAGCCCGGACTGCATCGCCGGCACGGTCGAGCGGCCGATCACCGCCTGCGGGCGTCCGATGCCGATGCGGGGCAGCCGGGCCGCCGCCGTGTGCAGGGCCTCGATCGACAGGTTGATCCCAGGGGCGATCACGCCGCCGATATACGCGCCATCGGCATCCACCACGTCGAACGTCGTGGCGGTGCCGAAGTCGAGCACCATCAGCGGCCCGACGTAGCGCCGGTGCGCTGCCAGCACGTTCAGCAGGCGGTCGGCGCCGACCTCGGCCGGGTTGTCGACCTTGATCTCGAACCCCCAATCGAGGGTTGAGCGGGCGATCAGCGGCTCGACCTCGAACCACTCGCGAATCAGCCGGCGCAGGTGGTACAGCGCCGCCGGGACCACCGTGCCGATGACCGCGCCCGACACGTCGCTCGCCTTCAGCCCGGTGTGCTGCAGCAAGGTCAGCAGCCAGACGGCGTATTCGTCGGACGTGCGCTGCGCGTCCGTGCGGATGCGCCATGTGCCGCGCCAGGCCTGGCCGTCGTTGACCGCGAAGACGACGTTGGTGTTGCCGGCGTCGACGACGAGCAGCATCAGCCACTCCCGAGTGTCATCCGAACAGCACCTTCGCCGCAGCCTGGGCGGCGACGACCACGGGTGCTGGGAATACGAAGAACAGCAAGGTCACGAGCGCGCCGACCGCGGTCACGAACGACAGCGAGGTCGCGCGGACGTCGAATGCGGGTTCGGCGGCGTCGAAGTACATCACCTTGATGACGCGGAGGTAGTAGTACCCGCCGATCACGCTGGTCAGCACGCCGATCACCGCCAGCGCGTTGTAGCCGGCGTCGATGGCGGCGCGGAACACGAACAGCTTACCGATGAACCCCGACATCGGCGGGATGCCGGCCATGCTGAACATGATGACCGCCATCGCCGCCGCGAGCATAGGCGACGTCCGGGCCAGGCCGGAGAGATCGCTGATCCGCTCCAGCGCGACACCGCCGCGGCGCATGGCGATGATGATCCCGAACACCCCGGCGCTCATGAACACGTAGGTGACCATGTAGATCAGCACGCCCTGGATGCCTTCCTGGGTGCCGGCGGCGAGCCCGATCAGCGCGTAGCCCATGTGGCCGATGGACGAGTACGCCATCAGCCGCTTGATGTTGGCCTGCCCGATCGCCGCCAGCGAGCCGAGCAGCATGGAGGCGATCGAGATCAGCACGATCAATTGCTGCCACTGGCCGTTCAGATGGCCGAACGGCACCTCCAGCGCACGCAGCAGCAGCGCGATGGCGGCCACCTTCGGCGCCGTGCTCATGAACGCCGTCACCGGCGTCGGCGCGCCCTCGTACACGTCCGGCGTCCACATGTGGAACGGCACGGCGGAGATCTTGAAGGCCAGCCCGGCGACGATGAACACCACGCCAATCACCAGCCCGGTCGTCGCCGACCCGCCCGCGAACGCCTCGCCGCTGAACGACTGGGCCAGCCGCCCGAATTCCATGGTGCCGGAGAACCCGTAAGCCAGCGAGATGCCGTACAGCAGCAGCCCGGACGCCAGCGCCCCGAGCACGAAAAACTTCAACCCGGCCTCGGAGCTGCGGACGTTGTCGCGGGCGAACGCCGCCATGACGTACAGCGAGAGGGATTGCAGCTCGAGCCCGATATACAGCGACATCAGGTTGGCGGCCGACGCCATGATCATCATGCCGACCGTGCACAGCAGCATCAGCACCGGGAACTCGAACCGGTCGATCCGCTCGCGCACGTTGTAGTCCAGCGCCAATACGATGCTGAGGGCGGCGCCCGCCACGATCAGCACCTTCATGAACACGGCGAACCGGTCCACCACGAACAGGCCGTGATACGCAGCGCCTAGCGGGGTCGAGACTTCCAGCACCGCCGTCAGCAGCAGCGCGCCCAAGCCCAGCATGGTGCAGGCGAGCGTCACGCTGCGGCTATGCCACAGCACCCCGAAGATCAGGATCGCCATGGCGCACACCGCCAGCACGATCTCGGGGATGGCGAGGGTCCAGTTCATGGCGCGGCTCCGGCCAGCTTGGTGACGGCGGTCAGGGCGGCGGCGTGCTGGTCGACTATGCTGGCGACGGTCGCGTCGAAGAAGCTCGTGAAGCTCGACGGGTAGATGCCCATCCACATCGTGAGCGTGATCAGCGGCACGAAGATCGCGAGCTCGCGCGGGCTCAGGTCCAGGATGCCGCGCAAGTCGTCGCGCGTGATGGCGCCGAAGATGATCCGGCGGTACAAATACAGCATGTAGCAGGCGCCCAGGATCAACCCGGCGCTGCCCAGCAGCGACACCCAGAAGTTGACCCTGAACGCCCCCACCAGCACCAGGAACTCGCCGATGAAGCCGGAGGTGCCGGGCAGGCCCATGCTGGCCATGGTGAACAGGATGAACACGAACGCGTAGCCCGGCATGCGGTCGCCGAGGCCGCCGTAGCGGTCGATCTCGCGCGTGTGGATGCGGTCGTACACGACGCCCACGCACAGGAACAGCGCCGCCGAGACGACGCCGTGCGACAGCATCTGGAACAGCGCGCCCTGGATGCCCTGGACGTTGAAGGTGAAGGTGCCGATCGTGACCAGGCCCATGTGGGCCACCGACGAGTAGGCGATCAGCTTCTTCATGTCGTTCTGCGCCAGCGCCACCAACGAGGTGTAGATGACGGCGATGACGCCCAAGGCGAACATCAGCGGCGCGAACGCGGCCGACGCCTGGGGCAGCATCGGCACCGAGAAGCGCAGGAACCCGTAGGCGCCCAGCTTCAGCAGCACGCCGGCCAGGATGACGGAGCCGGCGGTCGGCGCCTCGACGTGGGCGTCCGGCAGCCAGGTGTGCACCGGCCACATCGGCACCTTGACCGCGAAGCTCGCGAGGAACGCCAGGAACAGCCAGGTTTGCAGGTGTGGCGAGAACTGGGTGTGGGCCAGCACCGTGAGGTCGGTGGTGCCGGCGACGAACCACATCACGAGCATCGCCAGCATCATCAGCACCGAGCCGGCGAGCGTGTACAGGAAGAACTTGTAGGACGCGTACACCCGGCGCGCGCCGCCCCAGATGCCGATGATGAGGTACATCGGGATCAGCACGCCCTCGAAGAACATGTAGAACACGACGAAATCGGTCGCGCAGAAGGTGCCGACCATCATGGTTTCGAGCACCAGGAACGCGATCATGTACTCGCGCACCCGGGTCTGCACCGCCTCCCAGCTCGCCAGGATGCAGATCGGCGTCAGCGCCGTGGAGAGCAGCACGAACAGCACCGAGATGCCGTCCACGCCCATGCGGTAGCCGACGCCGAAACCGGGCATCCAGTCCACGCTCTCGGTGAACTGGTAGCCGGCCTGCGCCGGGTCGAACTTGACCCAGAGGATGAGGCTGAAGCCGAACACGACGAGGCTGGTCCACAGCGCGGCCCAGCGCGCGTTGGACGCGAGCACGGCGTCGTCGCCGCGGATGCACATGAGAAAACCGACGCCGAGCAGCGGCAGCCAGGTCAGCAGCGAGAGCAGGGGGAACCCGGCGTCGTTCATGGCGTCACCGGAACACGAGGAAGACGCTGACCAGCAGCACGAGGCCGATCAGCATGGTGAAGGCATAGACGGCGATCGACCCGGTCTGGATCTTGACCACCTGCGCCGAGCCGCCCGAGGCGATCCGCGCGGCGCCATTCGGCAGCCCGTCGATCAGCGTCTCGTCGCCAACATGCCAGAGCAGCCGGGCCAGCACGATCGCCGGGCGGACGAAGATCGCGTCGTACAGCTCGTCGAAATACCACTTGTTCAGCAGGAAGCGGTACACCGGGGCGAACCGGGTCGCCAAGCGTTCCGGCAAGGCCGGGTAGAACATGTACATGGCGTAGGCGAGCGCAATCCCGAGCACGCCCGTGACGGTGGGCAGCAACCCGATCAGCACCGGGGTGCGCTCGATAGCTTCCAGCACGTGGTCGTTCGGGCCGTTGAAGATCGAGCCGCGCCAGAACTCGGGGTTGAGGTCGCCGATGAAGTACCCGTGCAGCGCCCAGCCGGCGAACACCGCGCCGAGGGCCAGCAGCAGCAGCGGGACCGTCATCACCGGCGGGCTCTCATGCACGTGCGCCATCGTGTGCGCGTCCGCCCGCGGCGTGCCGTGGAACGTCATGATGATCAGCCGCCACGAGTAGAACGCGGTCAGGAACGCGGCGACGGTCCCGCAGATGAAACCGTATATCCCAATCGCTGAGCCGGCGGCCCAGGCGCTTTCCAGGATCGCGTCCTTCGACCAGTAGCCGGCAAAGAACGGGATGCCGGCAATGGCCAGGCTGCCCGCCCACATGGTCAGGTAGGTGATCGGCACCCGGCGCCAGATGCCGCCCATCCGCCGCATGTCCTGCTCGTCGCTCATGGCGTGGATCACGGCGCCCGCGCACAGGAACAGCAGCGCCTTGAAGAACGCGTGGGTGATGAGGTGGAAGATCGACGCCTGGTACGCGCCGACCCCGGCCGCCATGAACATGTAGCCGAGCTGCGAGCAGGTCGAGTAGGCGATCACCCGCTTGATGTCGGTCTGCACGCACGCGATCGTGGCCGCGAACAGGCAGGTGGTGGAGCCGATCAGCGTCACGAACGTCAGCGCGCCGGGGGCGAACTCCATGATCGGCGACATGCGCGCCATCAGGAACACGCCGGCAGTCACCATCGTGGCAGCGTGGATCAGCGCGGAGACGGGCGTCGGCCCCTCCATCGCATCCGGCAGCCAGGTGTGCAGGAAGATTTGCGCCGACTTGCCCATCGCGCCGATGAACAGCAGCGTGCCGATCACCTCGTAAGCGCGCCAGTTGGTGCCGAGCAGGTGATAGAAGTCGTCCATGTGCTGCGGGACGGCGGCGAAGATGGGCGTGAACTCGACGGTGCCGAAGGTGGTGAACACCAGCGCGATGCCGACGGCGAAGAACAGGTCGCCGATGCGGTTGACGATGAACGCCTTCATCGCGGCGCGGCAGGCGCTCGGACGGTCATACCAGTAGCCGATCAGCAAGTAGCTCGCGAGGCCCACGCCCTCCCAGCCGAAGAACAGCTGCACGAGGTTGTCGGCCGTCACCAGCATCAGCATAGCGAAGGTGAACAGGCTCAAATACGCGAAGAAGCGGTTGGTGCCGTGCTCGTGGCTCATGTAGCCGACGCTGTAGACGTGGATCAGCGTCGCGACCGAGGTCACCATCGCGACCATGACGGCGGACAGCGTGTCGATCCGCAGCGCCCACTCGACGTGGAACTGGCCGACATCCATCCAGTTGCCGAGCGAGACGGCGCCGGGTTCGCCGCCCATCGCCGTCAGGTCGAACACCGAGTACACGCCGCAGACGGATGCGATGGCCATGAAGGTAATGGCGATGCCCTGGGCCGCACGGTCCCCCAGCGCCCGGCCGAAGAAGCCGGCGATCAGCGCGCCGGCGAGGGGGGCCAGGACGGCCGTCGCGTAGATCATCTCAGCCTTTCATCAAATTGACGTCCTCGACCTCGATCGAGCCGCGGTTGCGGAAATACACCACGACGATCGCCAGTCCAATGGCCGCTTCCGCCGCCGCCACCGTCAGCACGAACATGGCGAACACCTGGCCCGCCATGTCGCCCAGCGCGGCCGAGAACGCCACCAGGTTGAGGTTCACCGCCAGCAGGATCAGCTCGACCGACATCATGATGACGATGATGTTCTTGCGGTTCAGGAAGATGCCGAACACGCCGAGCACCAGCAGGATCGCGCCAACCGCGAGGTAGTGCCCGACACCAACCGCCATCTCAGTGCTCCTGCCGCTCGGAATGCGCTTGGTCGCCACTCGGCGCCGCGGCGGGAGCTTCGAGCGGCAGCAGCTTCGACGGGGCGGGCAGCGGACGGATGAAGCCGGACGATCCGGCGCCGGTTCCGGCCCCCAGCGACAGGGTCATCAGCTCCAGCGTGTTCGCGGCCGAGCGCTGCTGCTGGGCCGCGATGTCCTGCCGCTTGGCCGACCCGCGCTCGCGATGCGTCAACACGATCGCGCCAATCATGGCGACCAGCAGGATCAGCCCGGACGCCTGGAACAGGAACACGTAATCCGTGTAGATCAACCGGCCGAGCGCCGCGGTGTTGGTGACGCCGGGCGGCGTCGCCGACACCAGTTGCAGCGAGGGCGAGAACGTCCACCCGCCCAGCGCCAGGATCAGCTCGGCGAACAGCACGACGCCCACCGCAGCACCGATCGGGGCGTAGCGCTGGAAGCCCTCGCGCAGCTGGTCGAAGTTCACGTCCAGCATCATCACGACGAACAGGAACAGCACCGCGACCGCGCCGACATAGACGATGACCAGGATCATCGCCAGGAACTCGGCCCCGGCTAGCAGGAACAGCGCCGCCGCGTTGAAGAAGGCGAGGATCAGGAACAGCACCGAGTGGACCGGGTTGCGGGCGCTGACCACGGCGGCGGCGGACACCACCAGGACGGTGGCGAACAAGTAGAAGGCGAAGGTGGCGATCATGAGCGCAGCCTTTAGCGGTATGGCGCGTCGAGTTCCAGCCGCTTTGCCAACTCGGGCTCCCACCGGTCGCCGTTCGCGAGCAGCTTTTCCTTGTTGTACAGCAGTTCTTCGCGGGTTTCGGTGCTGAACTCCATGTTCGGCCCCTCGACGATGGCATCCACCGGGCAGGCTTCCTCGCACAGGCCGCAGTAGATGCACTTGGTCATGTCGATATCGTAGCGCGTGGTCCGGCGGGAGCCGTCCTCGCGCGGCTCGGCCTCGATGGTGATGGCCAGCGCCGGGCACACCGCTTCGCACAGCTTGCAGGCGATGCACCGCTCCTCGCCGTTGGGATAGCGACGCAAGGCGTGCTCGCCCTTGAAGCGGGGGCTGATGACGTTGCGCTCGTAGGGGTAGTTGATCGTAACCTTCGGCTTGAAGAAATACTTCAGAGTCAGCGACATGCCGGAGATCAACTCGGTCAGCAGCAGGTTGCGGGCGGTGCGGTCGATGAACGACATGGACGTAAACCTCTATACCGAATGCGGCAGCCAGCCCATGCCGACCAGCACGCCGGCCGTGAGCACGAGCCACAGCAGCGAGAACGGCAGGAACACCTTCCAGCCGAGACGCATGAGCTGGTCGTAGCGGAAGCGCGGGAACGTCGCGCGCACCCAGATCATCATGAACAGCACGAACAGGATCTTGGCGATGAACCAGAGCGGCCCGGGCAACCAGGTGAACGGCGCGAATGGGATCGGCGACAGCCAGCCGCCCAGGAACAGGATCGTCACCAGCGCGCTCTGCAGGATCATGTTGGCGTATTCGCCGAGGAAGAACAGCGCCCACGAGATGCCGCTGTACTCCACCATGAACCCGGCGACGATCTCGCTCTCGCCCTCCGCCATGTCGAACGGCGCACGGTTGGTCTCCGCCAGGGCCGAGATGAAGTAGATGACGAACATCGGGAACAGCGGGACCGCGAACCACACCGTCTGCTGCGCGCGCACGATGGCGTTCAGGTTCAGGCTGCCGGCGCACAGCAGCACCGTCACCATCACGAAGCCGATCGAGACCTCGTAGCTGACCATCTGCGCCGCCGACCGCATCGCGCCGAGGAAGGCGTATTTCGAGTTGCTGGCCCAGCCGGCGATGATGATGCCGTACACGCTCAACGAGCTGATCGCGAACACGTACAAGATGCCGACGTTGATGTTGGCGATCGCCCAACCGTCGTTCACCGGGATCACCGCCCACGCGATCAGCGCCAGGATCATCGTCAGCATCGGCGCGATCACGAACAGGGCGCGGTTGGCCCCGGTCGGGATGATCTGCTCCTTCAGGAGCATCTTGAGCGCGTCGGCGATCACCTGCAGCGAGCCGAACGGGCCGACCACGTTCGGCCCCTTCCGCAACTGCATCGCGGCCAGCACCTTGCGCTCGGCGATGGTGAGGTACGCCACCGACAGCAGCAGCGGCACGAGCAAGGCCAGTGTTTGGGCGACGGTGACGGCCACTTGCCCGGGGCCGGATGCGAGGAAGGCGTTCACGGCGTCACTCCGCAGCCAGCGCGACCGGCGCCGTGTAGGTTCGCGTGCACTCCGCCATTACGGCGCTCGCCCGGCTGATGACGTTGGTTTGGTAGTAGTCGGCGACGTAGGGCTGGAACGGATCGGCCGACACCGCCGCCGGGTCGCCGTGGGGGGCGGTGTGGTCGGTGGCGGCGAACCGCGGCAGGAAACCGATACGGCCGAACACCGGGTTCACCTGCTCCAGCCGGGCGCGCAGGGCGTCCAGGGTGTCGTAGGGAAGCGGCTTGCCGAGGGCGGCGCTGAAGGCGCGCAGGATGGCCCAGTCCTCCTTCGCCTCGCCCGGCGCGAAGCTGGCGCGCGACGCCCGCTGCACCCGGCCCTCGGTGTTGACGTAGGTGCCGTCCTTCTCGGTGTAGGCGCACCCCGGCAGGATCACGTCGGCCCGCGCGGCACCGCGGTCGCCGTGATGGCCCTGGTACACGACGAACGTCTCCGGAGCGATGCGGGCGGTGTCGAACTCGTCCGCGCCAAGCAGCCACAGCACGTCCACCCCGCCGTCCAGCATGGCGTCGAGCGGCTTGCCGTCCGATCCCGGCAGGAAGCCGAGGTCGAGTGCGCCGACCCGGGCGGCCGCCGTCTGCAGCACGTTGAAGCCGTGCCACTCGCTGGTCAGCGCGCCGATGCCGGCCGCCAGCTTCCACGCTGCCGCCATCACCGCGGCGCCGTCGGGCCGGGCCAGCGCGCCCTGCCCCACGATCACCATCGGACGCTTCGCGTCGGCCAGGGTTTTGGCGAACGCGTCCGGCAGTGCCGCGATGGCGGAGGGTCCGTCGCCGAGCCACTCGGCCGCGTAGGTCAGCTCCGCGTGCGGCCCGATCACGCCGATCGGGAACCGCTCCTGCAGGCTGCGCTTGCGGATGCGCGCGTTCAGGATCGGCGCCTCGCGCCGCGGGTTGCTGCCGATGATCAGCAGCGCGTCCGCCTCCTCGATGCCGGGGATAGTGGTGTTGAACGTGTAGAAGTCGCGCCGGCCGCCATCCAGCCGCGCGCCGTCCTGGCGGCAGTCGAGGTTGGCCGAGCCGAGCGACGTCATCACATCCTTCAGCGCCAGCATGCTCTCGGCGTCGCACAGATCGCCCGCGACCGCGCCGATCCGCTTGCTCGGCACGCCCTTCAGGCGCGAGGCGATGGCCACGAACGCATCGGGCCAGCTCGCCTGGCGCAGCTTGCCGTCCATGCGCACCCACGGCTTGTCCAGCCGGCGGCGCTTCAGCCCGTCGAACGAGAACCGGGATTTGTCGGCCAGCCACTCCTCGTTCACGTCGTCGTTGATGCGCGGCAGGATGCGCAGCACCTCCGACCCGCGCGCGTCGACGCGGATGGCCGAGCCGACCGCATCCAGCACGTCGACGCTGTCGGTCTTGCGCAGCTCCCACGGCCGGGCGACGAACGCGTACGGCTTGGACGTCAATGCGCCGACCGGGCAGATGTCGATCAGGTTGCCCGACAGCTCGCTGGTCAGCGCTTTCTCGACGTAGGTGCCGATTTCCATGTTCTCGCCGCGCGCGGTGGCGCCGAGTTCCGGCACCCCCGCGATCTCGGTCGCGAACCGCACGCAGCGGGTGCACTGGATGCAGCGGGTCATGATCGTCTTGACCAGCGGGCCGAGATACTTGTCCTTCACCGCCCGCTTGCCCTCGCGGTAGCGCGAGCCGTCGCGGCCGTAGGAGTAGGCCTGGTCCTGCAGGTCGCACTCGCCGCCCTGGTCGCAGATCGGGCAGTCCAGCGGGTGGTTGATGAGCAGGAACTCCATCACGCCGCGCCGGGCGTTGCGGACCATCTCGGTGTCGGTCCGGACCACCATGCCGTCCGCGACCGGGTAGCCGCACGACGCGATCGGCTTCGGCGCCTTCTCGATCTCGACCAGGCACATGCGGCAGTTGCCGGCGATGGACAGGCGTTCGTGGTAGCAGAAGCGCGGGATTTCACGTCCGGCCTGCTCGCACGCCTGCAGCACGGTCGAACCGTTGGCGACCTCGATCTCGATGTCGTCGATAGTGACTTTGGCCATCGGTGCTCTTTCTACTCCGCCGCGATCGGCAGGGCGGCCCTGCCATGATGGTAGGCGGCGATGCGCTCCTCCATCAGCGGGCGGAAATGACGGATCAGGCCCTGGATCGGCCACGCGGCGGCGTCGCCCAGGGCGCAGATGGTGTGGCCCTCGATCTGCCGCGTCACCTGCTCCAACACGTCGATCTCGGCGCTCTCGGCGCGGCCCTGCACCATGCGGTTCATCACCCGCATCATCCACCCGGTGCCCTCGCGGCACGGCGTGCACTGGCCGCAGCTCTCATGCTTGTAGAAATGCGCGAGGTTGGCGATCGCCTTGATCAGGTCCGTCGACTTGTCCATCACGATCACCGCCGCCGTGCCCAGCCCGGACTTCACGTCGCGCAAGCTGTCGAAATCCATCAGCACGGTATCGCAAATGTCCTTGGGGATCAGCGGGACGCTGGACCCGCCGGGGATGACGGCCAGCAGGTTGTCCCAGCCGCCGCGCACGCCGCCGCAGTACTTGTCAATCAGCTCGCGCAAGGGGATGCCGAGCTCCTCCTCGACGTTGCACGGCTGGTTCACGTGGCCGGAGATGCAGAAAATCTTGGTGCCCGCGTTCTTCGGCCGGCCTAAGGCGGAGAACCATGCCCCGCCGCGCCGCAGGATTTCCGGCACCACCGCGATCGTCTCGACGTTGTTGACCGTCGTCGGGCAGCCATACAGCCCCACCGCCGCGGGGAACGGCGGCTTCATGCGGGGCAGGCCCTTCTTGCCTTCGAGGCTCTCCAGCAGGGCCGTTTCCTCGCCGCAGATATACGCGCCGGCGCCGCGGTGCAGGTACAGGTCGAAATCCCAACCCGCGCCGCTGGCGTTGCGCCCGATCAGCCCGGCCTCGTACGCCTGCTCGATGGCGGCCTGCAAGTTCTTGGCTTCGTTGGCGTACTCGCCGCGGATATAGATGTAGCAGGCATGCGCGCCCATCGCGAACGAGGCGATCAGCGCGCCCTCGATCAGCTTGTGCGGGTCGTGCCGCATGATGTCGCGGTCCTTGCAGGTCCCGGGCTCACTCTCGTCGGCGTTGATGACGAGGAAGCTTGGGCGACCGTCCAGCTGCTTGGGCATAAAGCTCCACTTCATCCCCGTCGGGAACCCGGCGCCGCCACGGCCACGCAGGCCGGAGGCCTTCATCTCGTCGATGATAGCGTCGCGGCCCCGGCCGATGATCGCCGCCGTATTGTCCCAATCGCCCCGGCGGCGCGCGCCCTCCAGCGTCCAGTCGTGGATGCCGTACAGGTTGGTGAAGATGCGGTCCTTGTCGTCCAGCATCGAGCTACTCCGTCACGTTGGTCAGCGTCATCGGCCCGCCCTCTGGCGCGGAGGTCTTGCGCCCGATCACCGAACCCGGCTGCGGCCGGTCGCCCCGGGCCAGCGCTTCCAGCAACTTGGTCGTGGAAGCGAAGTCGAGGTCCTCGTAGTAGTCGTCGTCGACCTGCAGGACGGGCGCGTTCACGCAAGCGCCCAGGCACTCGACCTCCGACATGGTGAACATCCCGTCGGCGCTGGTCTCGTGCCAGTCCTTGATGCCGGTGAACTTGCGGCAGGCAGTGGTGACGTCGTCGCTGCCGCGCAGCCAGCAGGGTGTGGTGGCGCACACCTGCAGGTGGTAGCGCCCGATCGGCGACGTATTGAACATGAGGTAGAACGTCGCGACCTCGTACACGCGGATCGGCGGCATCTGCAGCCGGGCCGCGACCTCGTCCATCGCCGCCCGCGGCAGCCAGGCGCTGCCGGTGGCACGGCGCATCTGGTCCTGCACCAGGTACAGCAGGGGAATGACCCCGCTGGCCTGCCGGCCCGGCGGATACCTCACCAGGATGCGCGCGATCTCGTGCTCGCTGGCGTCGTCGAACGCGAAATGGGTGGGCTGCTCGGGGGCCTGGATGCCCACCTGCCCGGTGGAGCCATCGCCTACGTCTTCGGCCATGATTACCGGTCGACCTCGCCAAATACGATGTCGATTGAGCCGATGATGGCCACCGCGTCGGCCAGCATGTGCCGCTTCGACATCACTTCCATCGCTTGCAGGTGCGAGAACCCGGTCGGCCTGATCTTGCACCGGTACGGACGGTTGCTGCCATCCGCCACCAGGTACACGCCGAACTCGCCCTTGGGGCTCTCCACCACCGAGTAGGTCGACCCGGCGGGCACATGGTATCCCTCGGTGTACAGCTTGAAGTGGTGGATCAGCGCCTCCATCGAGCGCTTCATCTCCTCGCGCTTCGGCGGCGTGAACTTACGGTCCTGGATTTTGATCGGACCCGGCTTCATCTTGGCCAAGCACTGCTGGATGATCTTGACGCTCTCCCGCATCTCGACCACGCGGACGAGGTAGCGGTCGTAGCAGTCGCCGTTGCGCGACACCGGCACAATGAAGTCGACCTCATGGTATTTATCGTAGGGCTGCGACCGCCGCAGGTCCCACGGCACGCCCGACGCGCGCAGGTTGGGGCCGCTGAAGCCCCACGCCAGCGCCATCTCCGACGTCATCACGCCGATGTCGACCGTGCGCTGCTTCCAGATGCGGTTGGTGGTGAGCAGCTGCTCCAGGTCGTCGATGAACTTCGGGAACGCGACGGCCCAGGCGGCGATGCGGTCCTCCAAGCCGGCCGGAAGGTCCTTGGCGACGCCGCCGGGCCGGAAGTAGTTCGCGTGCAGCCGCGCGCCGGACGCCGCCTCGTGGAACTCCATCAGCTTCTCGCGCTCCTCGTAGCCCCACAGCGAGGGCGTGAGCGCGCCGACATCCAGCGCGTAGCTGGTCACGTTCAGCAGATGGTTGAGGATGCGGGTGATCTCCGCGAACATCGTGCGAATCCACTGCGCCCGCTCCGGCGCCTCGATGTGCAGCAGCTTCTCCACGGCGAGCGCGAACGCGTGCTCCATGCACATCGGCGACACGTAGTCGAGCCGGTCGAAATACGGGACCGCCTGCATATAGGTCTTGTACTCGATCAGCTTCTCGGTGCCGCGGTGCAGCAGCCCGATATGCGGGTCGGCACGCTCGACCACCTCGCCGTCCATCTCCAGGATCAGGCGCAGCACGCCGTGCGCCGCCGGGTGCTGCGGGCCGAAGTTGATGGCGTGGCTGTCGATTTCGACGGTCTGCAACTGCTTGCCCGCCGGCGCCGTGACGAGCGGCGCGTCCCGGCGTTCGATGATCTCACTCATGTCGGTATCCCCTTGGTGGCGCCCGCCTGGGTCCCGCCGCCCTGAACCTGGCGCGCCGCATGCGCCTTCTCGTCGCCGGGCAGCGTGACCATGCCTTCCCAGGGCGAGACGAAGTCGAAGTTGCGGAAATCCTGCGTCAGCTTCACCGGCTCGTAGATGACCTGCTTGCGCTCCTCGTCGTAGCGCACCTCGACGTAGCCGGTCAGCGGGAAGTCCTTGCGGAGCGGATGCCCCTCGAAGCCGTAATCGGTCAGAATGCGGCGCAGGTCCGGCTGGCCCTCGAACAGGATGCCGAACAAGTCCCACGCCTCCCGCTCCCACCAGGTCGCGGCGGGCCAGACGCTGTGGATCGACGGCACCGGCGTGGTCTCGTCGGTGGTGACGACCACCCGGAGGCGCTGGTTCCGCGACACCGAGAGCAGGTTGTACACGACATCGAAGCGCTCCGGGCGCTCCGGCCAGTCCACGCCGCACACATCCATCATCTGCTCGAACGCGAAATCCGGATCGTCGCGCAACTGGGTCATCAGCGCGACCAGGCCCTCGCGCCCGGCGTGCAGCACCACCTCGCCGCCTTCGACCAAGACACGGCCGACGCCGGGAACCAGGCTGGCCGCATGCACCAGGGCCGCGCGCGGGTCGACCGTGCTGTCGAGCGCCTCAGCCACGAAGGATGGTCCCGGTGCGCCTGATCTTCTTCTGCAGTTGCATGATGCCGTACACCAATGCCTCGGCCGTGGGCGGGCAGCCGGGCACGTACACGTCCACCGGCACCACCCGGTCGCAGCCGCGCACGACGGAGTAGGAATAGTGGTAGTAGCCGCCGCCATTGGCGCAGCTGCCCATGCTGATGACCCAGCGCGGCTCGGCCATCTGGTCGTACACCTTGCGCAGGGCCGGGGCCATCTTGTTGGTCAACGTGCCGGCGACGATCATCACGTCGCTCTGCCGCGGGGAGGCGCGGGGGATGACGCCGAACCGGTCGAGGTCGTAGCGCGGCATATAGGCGTGGATCATCTCGACCGCGCAGCACGCCAGGCCGAACGTCATCGGCCACAGACTGCCGGTGCGGGCCCAGTTGACGAGCTTGTCGAGGTTGGCAACGACGAAGCCCTTGTCGGCCATCTCGCCGGTGATGCCCTTGACCACGGCGTCCTGCGCCGGGCCAGGCGCCAGGCCCTCGCGGTTGAAGGCCACGAGGGGGTCGGATGTCGAAACGCTCATGTCGGTACTCCTGAAGCCGTCGGATCGGGGCCGTTGCAGACGGTCACTCCCAATCCAGCGCGCCCTTATTCCACTCATAAATGAAGCCCACGGTGAGGACTGCAAGGAAGCCGAGCATCGACAGGAACCCGAACATGCCGATGTCGCCGAGCGTGATCGCCCAGGGGAACAGGAAAGCAACTTCGAGGTCGAAGATGATAAACAGGATCGCCACGAGATAGAACCGCACGTCGAACCGGCGGCGCGCGTCGTCGAACGCCTCGAACCCGCATTCGTACGAGGACAGCTTCTCCGCGTAGGGACGGTTCGGCGCAGCCAAACGCGAGCCGCCGACCATCACGCAGGCGACCGCGCCGGCAATGACCAGGAACACGAGGATAGGATAATAATCGACGAGCAGCGTGTTCATGGGCGTTCTCCGACAGCGATATCGCTGCACTGCGATATAGGCGCAACCGTGGGAACGGACCAGAGTGGAAGACGGAACTGACGAGACAGATTGCTGCGCTGGCGCGAGTGACGGGGCTCGAACCCGCGACCTCCGGCGTGACAGGCCGGCGCTCTAACCAACTGAGCTACACCCGCAGCAAGCCGCAGCGTTTAGAGGGGGTCGGCAGACCCGTCAAGCCGCCACGGGAGGTTGACGGCTGGTAGGCGGTGACGGATTCGAACCGCCGGCCCTCTCGGTGTAAACGAGACGCTCTACCGCTGAGCTAACCGCCCGAACCTAGTTAACGGCGTCCTTCAACCCTTTGCCGGGCTTGAACCGCACTGACGTCGAGGCTGGAATGTCGATTTCTTCACCGGTCCGGGGATTGCGGCCCTTGGCGGCCTTCCGGTCCGCTACGGCGAAGCTTCCGAACCCGGTAAGCCGGACATCATGCTTGGCCTTCAATGCCGCCTCGATCGCGGAGAACACGGCGTCCACAGCCTGCGTGGCGGTCACGCGTGGAAGTTCGGTGTGCTCGGCGACGGCGGCGATCAAATCCAGCCGGTTCATCGTATTGCTCACGGGCGTCCCTTCTCAATCCATAAAATTGACCAAGCCTCCGGTGGCGACACGCGACTCCAGTCCGGAAATTTTGACAGTAGAGGCATCGTTTCTGATGCGTCAACGAACTGACCGCGTAATCCCTGGAATGCGCGTTTTTCGAGGCTGTGGGAACGCCAAATGAGGAACCCGCGCCAGTCGGCGCGGGTTCGCTTCGTTCAGTGCGGCAGGGATGCTACAGGCGGCGGCGCCGGGCTGGCAACCGGCTCCGGCGGCTCCTCCCACTCGATCGGCTCGGGACGACGGATCAATGCCTGCATGATCACGTCGTCGACGTGCGCGACAGGGATGATCTTGATCGCCTTCTTCACGCCGTCAGGGATGTCGGCCAGGTCCTTCTCGTTGTCCTTCGGGATGAACACCGTGGTGATCCCAGCGCGCAGGGCCGCCAGCAGCTTCTCCTTCAGGCCGCCGATCGGCAGCACCCGGCCGCGCAGCGTGATCTCCCCGGTCATTGCCACGTCGCGCCGGACCGGAATGCCGGTCAAGATGCTGACGATGCTGGTGGCCATTGCGATTCCAGCCGACGGCCCGTCCTTCGGCGTGGCGCCCTCAGGGACGTGCACGTGGATGTCCCGCTTCTCGAACAACGTGGGCCGGATGCCGAAGCTAATCGAGCGGCTGCGGACGTAGCTGAGCGCAGCCGACACGCTTTCCTGCATGACATCGCCGAGCTTGCCGGTGTGCTTGATATTGCCCTTGCCGGGCAGGATCACGCTCTCGATGGTGAGGATCTCGCCGCCCACCTCCGTCCAAGCCAACCCGGTGACGGCGCCGACCATGTCCTCGGTCTCCGCCTCGCCGTAGCGGAACACGCGCACGCCGGCAAACTTCTCGAGGTTCTTGCGGGTGAACGCGACCTTCTTGGCCTTCTTGGTCACGATCTCCATCACGGCCTTGCGGGCGAGCTTGGCGATTTCCCGCTCCAGGCTGCGGACACCGGCCTCCCGCGTGTAGTAGCGGACCAGGTCGCGCAGGGCGTCGTCGGTGATCGACCACTCCTCCGGCTTCAACCCATTCGCCTCGGCCTGCTTCGCGACCAAATGCCGCTTGGAAATCTCGACCTTCTCATCTTCCGTGTAGCCCGGGATGCGGATGATTTCCATGCGGTCCAGCAGCGGTTGCGGCATGCGCAAGCTGTTGGCGGTCGTCACGAACATCACGTCCGAAAGGTCATAGTCGACCTCCAGGTAATGATCGGCGAAGGTCGCGTTCTGCTCCGGATCCAGCACCTCCAGCAGCGCCGACGACGGGTCGCCCCGCCAATCCGCGCCCAGCTTGTCGATTTCGTCGAGCAGGAACAAAGGGTTGGATAGCTTGGCCTTCTTCATGCCCTGGATGACCTTGCCCGGCATTGAGCCGATGTAGGTCCGCCGATGGCCACGGATTTCGGCCTCGTCCCGCACGCCGCCCAACGACATGCGGACGAAGTTGCGCCCGGTGGCACGCGCGATCGACTTGCCGAGCGAGGTCTTGCCGACGCCGGGCGGACCCACGAGGCACAGGATCGGCCCGCGGATCTTGGGGCTGCGTCCCTGCACCGCGAGGTACTCGAGGATGCGCTCCTTGACCTTCTCCAACCCGTAATGGTCGGCGTTCAGCACGGCCTCGGCGGCGGCGATGTCGTTGCGGACCTTGCTGCGCTTCTTCCAGGGGATCGACAGCATCCAGTCGAGGTAGTTCCGGACCACGGTGGCCTCAGCACTCATCGGGCTCATGGTCCGCAGCTTCTTCAGCTCGGCCAAGGCCTTCTGGCGCGCCTCCTTGCTGAACCGGGTCTTCTTGATCCGGTCTTCAAGTTCGGCCGTCTCGTCCTTGCCGTCCTCGCCCTCGCCGAGTTCCTTCTGGATCGCTTTCAACTGCTCATTCAGGTAGTACTCGCGCTGCGTCTTCTCCATCTGCCGCTTGACGCGGTTGCGGATGCGCTTCTCCACCTGCAACACGCCGATTTCGGACTCCATGTGCCCGAACACGCGCTCCAGCCGCTCGCCGACGCGGGCGGTTTCCAGCAGTTCTTGCTTCTCGGCGATCTTGAGATTCAGGTGGCTGGCGATCGTGTCGGCAAGCTTGGTCGGCTCCTCGATCTGGTTCAGCGACACCAGCACCTCAGGGGCGATTTTTTTGTTGAGCTTGATGTACTGCTCGAACTGGGTGACGACCGTGCGGCCGAGCGCATCGAGTTCCTTGGCATCGGCGTCGCGGTCGGGCAGCGGCTCCACGAACGCCTCAAAATACGCGTCCGTCTCCGCGAATTCCGTGATCCGCGCGCGCCGGCCGCCTTCGACCAGCACCTTCACCGTGCCGTCTGGCAGCTTCAGCAACTGCAGGATCGTGGAGACGGTGCCCACGCGGTAGATGTCATCGGCCGCCGGGTCGTCCTGGGCGGCGTTCTTCTGCGCGACGAGCAGGATCTGCTTGTCGTCCTTCATCACCGCTTCGAGGGCACGGACCGACTTCTCACGTCCCACGAACAACGGAACGATCATGTGCGGGAATACGACGATGTCGCGCAACGGCAGAACGGCCAAGGCTTCGGGGGCCTTGGCATCTGGGACCTTAGGGTCCAGGCGGGCCTTCTCAGGGCGATCGGAATCCGTCATGCAGACCTCCTTTTGGACAGTCGAATGCGCAATTCGCCCATTTTGGCACGAAAACACGCATCAAGGGGTGAATATCGCTTCACGCCATGGATATCGGCGCCGCCGGAAGGCGCAACAAGGACTTGAAACGCGGCTCTCGCCCGCCGTTAAGCGCCTTCCGCACGCTCCTTGCCATACGTGTAAAGCGGATTCGATCGGCCCTCGGCCACCTCGCGGCTGACCGACACCTCCTCGACTCCATCGAGCCCAGGCAGGTCGAACATGGTCGACAGCAGGATCGACTCCATGATCGAACGCAAGCCGCGGGCGCCGGTTTTCCGGGCGATGGCACGCGTGGCAACCGATTTCAGCGCATCCTCGGTGAAGGAGAGCTTGACGCCCTCCATCTCAAACAAACGGCCATACTGTTTGACGAGGGCGTTCTTGGGCTTCGTCAAGATCTCCATCAACGCGCCCTCATCCAGGTCTTCCAGGGTCGCCACGACCGGGAGACGGCCGATGAATTCCGGGATCAAGCCGAACCGCAACAAATCCTCTGGCTCGACCTCACGCAGGATGGCACCCGTGCGCCGCTCGTCCGGGGCACGCACTTCGGCGCCGTAGCCGATGCCGGAGCCCTTGCCGCGGGCACCGATGATCTTCTCCAGACCGGCGAACGCACCGCCGCAGATGAACAAGATGTTGGTGGTATCGACCTGCAGGAATTCCTGCTGCGGGTGCTTGCGGCCGCCCTGCGGCGGGACGGACGCGACCGTACCCTCCATGATCTTGAGCAGAGCCTGCTGCACGCCCTCTCCGCTCACGTCGCGCGTGATCGACGGATTGTCGGATTTGCGGCTGATCTTGTCGACCTCGTCGATGTAGACGATGCCACGCTGCGCCCGCTCGACGTTGTAGTCGGCCGACTGCAGGAGCTTGAGGATGATGTTCTCGACATCCTCGCCCACGTAGCCCGCCTCGGTCAGCGTGGTCGCGTCGGCCATAGTGAACGGCACGTCGAGGATGCGAGCGAGGGTCTGGGCCAGCAACGTCTTGCCGGAACCGGTCGGGCCGACTAGCAGGATGTTGGACTTTGCGATCTCGATATCGTTGTTTTTGGCGCCGTGCGCCAGCCGCTTGTAGTGGTTGTGGACAGCGACCGAGAGAACCTTCTTGGCGTGCATCTGACCGATGACGTAGTCGTCCAGGACCTTGCAGATTTCCTTCGGTGTCGGCACCCCGTCGCGCGACTTCACAAGGTGCGTCTTGTGCTCCTCACGGATGATATCCATGCAGAGCTCGACGCACTCGTCGCAGATGAACACCGTGGGGCCCGCGATGAGCTTGCGAACTTCGTGCTGCGACTTGCCGCAGAACGAGCAGTAGAGCGTGTTCTTGGAATCGCCAGTCTTGCTCATCAACACTCCAGCCCCGGCAGCCCGGGCATAACCGCAGAAAGCTTAAACCCGGCCACCTGCGGGGGACAAGCTGCATCGTCCGTCAAGCTCAGGACGCAGAGGATGCATATGCGCGCCGGACCGTCGCATTCAACAGCTAGGCCCAGCCGCGCCCTATCAGGACTTCGACGGATCGACGGGCACCGGACGGTTCTCGACCACTTGGTCCACCAACCCGAAATCGCGCGCTTCCTCGGCCGACATGTAGCTGTCGCGCTCCAGCTTGCGTTCGATCGCATCGAGTTCCTGCCCGGTGTGCCGGACGTAGATTTCGTTCAACCGCTTCCGCAACGCTAGAATCTCACGCGCCTGGATTTCGATATCCGTCGCTTGCCCCTGCGCGCCGCCGGAAGGCTGATGCACCATCACCCGGGCGTTCGGAGTGGCATACCGCTTGCCCTTGGCGCCCGCGCACAACAACAGGCTGCCCATCGACGCCGCCTGGCCGATGCACAACGTGCTGACCGGGCTGCGGATGTACTGCATCGTGTCGTAGATCGCGAGCCCGGCCGACACGACGCCGCCGGGGCTGTTGATATAGAACGAGATGTCCTTGCTCGGGTTCTCGCTTTCGAGAAACAGCAGCTGGGCGCAGATCAGCGAGCTGACCTCGTCGTACACAGCACCGGTCAGGAACACGATCCGCTCCTTCAGCAGGCGCGAGTAGATGTCGAACGCGCGCTCCCCACGGGCGGATTGTTCCACCACCATCGGCACCAGGCCTGCGGCCACTTCGACGGGACTGCGATCCCTCATAGACGAATTCCTCACCTGAACGGCGGCGCACGGCGGAGCGTATCAGCCCCGCGTGCGCCGATGACGTAAATAGGGTGTTAGCGACGGCAATCCAGCCCGGCCGCCCCGGTCAGGCAACCGGGGCCGGCTCGGCCGCCAGCTCCTCGGGCGTGACGCTGCGATCCTCGACACCCGCATGGTCCAGGATGAAATCGACCACCTTGTCCTCGAACAACGGCCCGCGAAGGCTGTCGGCGGCTTGCGGGTTCTTGCGGAAGAACTCCATCACCTGCGCCTCCTGGCCCTGGTAACGGGACGCCTCCGCCCGCATGGCGCGGTTCATCTCATCGGCCCCGACCGTCACGCCGTTGGCGCGGCCGACCTCGCTCAGCAGCAATCCCAGGCGCACCCGGCGCTCGGCGATGGCGCGGTACTCGGCCTTCAAGGTCGCCTCATCCTTGCCCTTGTCGTCGTCGTCGCCCCGGCCCTCTTTCAGGTCGGCCTCCACACGCTGCCAAATCTGGTTGAACTCACCGTCCGCCATGGCCTCCGGCACTGGGAAATCGACCGACTTCGACAGCGCGTCCAGCAACTCGCGCTTTACCCGCATCCGGCTCATCTGGTCGTATTCGCGCTGCATCTGCGTGCGGACGACGCCACGCAGCTCGTCCAGGTTCTCGAACCCGATCTTCTCGGCCAGGGCGTCGTCGATCGCCGGGGTCAGCTTCCTGTTCAGCGACTTGGCGACGATCTCGAACTTCGCCGCCTTGCCCGCAAGCTCCTTCGCGCCGTAATCCTCGGGGAAGCTCACGTCGATCTCGCGCGTCTCGCCGGCCTTCATGCCCTCGAGCTGCTCGGTGAAGCCGGGGATGAAGCCGGGGCCGCCGACCTCGATCTCGGTGTCCGACCCGGCGCCGCCGGGGAATTCCACGCCGTCGATACGCCCGGTGAAATCGGCCTTCAAGACCTCGCCCGCCTCGGCGCCGCGGTCGTCCTCGACTGGCTCCAGGGCGCGTTGCCGGGCGGCGATCTCGCCCAACGCCCGGTCGATTGCCTCGTCGGTCGGCTCCGACTTCAACCGGGTGAGCGCGAGCGTGCTCAAATCCGGCACGGTGATGTCGGGAAGCAGCTCGACCTCGACCTTGAACTCCAGGTCCGACGTCTCCTGCGGCTTCACCGGCAGGCTCACCACGTCGACCTTCGGCTGCACCGCCGCGCGCAGGCCGCGGTCCGACAGCACCTGCTGGGTCGCCTCGTCCACGCTCTCTTGCAGGACCTCGGCCATCACCGCCGTGCCGTAGCGCTGGCGCACGATCGGCAGCGGCACACGGCCGGGACGGAAGCCCGGCAGGCGCAGGGTGCGGCCGATCTCAGACAGCTTGGCGGTCTGCTTGCCCTCGATCTCGGCGGACGGCACCACCACGGTGAAGCCGCGCTTCAGCCCTTCAGAGAGGGTTTCGGTAACCTGCATCTGCCCAGACAATCCTTACTCAGGTGATGGCCGCGAACGGCGGATGCGGGCGGAGGGACTTGAACCCCCACGGCTTGCGCCACCAGAACCTAAATCTGGCGTGTCTGCCAATTCCACCACGCCCGCCAGCCCTGCGGCCAGGAAGCGCGGTCCTTAGCCCACCGGATGCAACCCGGCAAGCCGCGCCCCGGTAAGCTGCCGTCATCAGGTATGGAAGGCGCCTGGCAGCGGCTCGAATGAACCCGACACGATCGATGGCGCCGGATGAGGCTTGACGGCAACCCCCGCTTGAGCGCACCGCTGGCCTATGGGGTGGCGTCCATCGACCGCGCGCTAGACCTCGTCACGGCGCTGGCCCGGCTCGGACCCGCCACCCTGACCGTGCTCGCCCACGACGTCGGCTGCACCCGCACGGCGGCCTTTCGCGTCCTGCAAACATTGCGCGGACGTGGGTTCGCGCTCCAGGACAACCCGCGCGGCCTGTGGCGGCTCGGCGCCGGCTGGGACACGGTCGGCAACGCCGCGAAGTCCCAACGCGCGCTGGCCCACATCGCCGGCCCGCACATGGCAGCCCTGGCCGAGAGCTGCTCGGAGAACGTCTACCTGCACGTCCGCGACGGACAGGAGCAGGAAGTCGTGGCCGTCCGGCTCGGCGCCGGCTCGCTCCGGGTGTACCAGCCCGTGGGCCACCGGCTCGCGTTGCATGCCGGCGCCGGGCGGTTGCTGCTCGCGTTCGCGCCCGCGTCGTTGCAGGCGCATGTCCTGGCAGGCCCGCTGCCGCGTTACACCACGGCGACGCGGACCAACGCCGCCTGGATCGCTGCCGACCTGGTGCGGCTGCACGGCCGCGGCTGGCTCATGACCCTCGGCGAGGTGGACGAAGGCGCGGGCGTGCTGACCGCGATCGTACAGGACTTCCTGGGCCAAGGGCAGGCGGCCCTGTCCATCATCTCCCCCCTGACCCGGCGGCGCGAACCGCAGCTCCGTACCCTGTTGCCGACCCTGGTCGAGACCGCCACCGGCCTCAGCAAGACGCTGCACGCCAGCAGCCGCGCCGCGTAGCGGTCCGAGAGTGCAAGATGCGCACGGCCAGGCTCAGCGCGCCGCCGGTGTTCGGGCCTGCCCCGCTACAGGTCCGGCGTCAGCGCGTCGGCCACCGCCTCTTTCTTCTGTTGCGGCAAAAGCTTCATGACCAGGATGAACGACGACAGGCCGAGGCAAATGATGTTCTGGACGATAATCGCCCATTGGCCCACCAGGCTGCCGTAGACCAGCCACGCGATGAAGCCCGCCACGGTGATGCCATACATCTTGAGGGAAATGCCCTCGGTGCTGCGCGTGCGGATGATGGCCCACGCTTGCGGCACGAAGCTCACCGTCGACAGGGTGGCCGCAAACAGGCTTACGACCGTCACATCGTTCATCGCTGCCTCTCCTGAGCCCGGTCTTTCCTATACCGGAACGCCCTAGATGTTCGCTTGTTCCTCGCGCGGCGGCTCGTCGTCCGGACCGTAGTACAACGCAGCGCACTCGGCCTTCAGCACCCCACCCAGCAAAGACATGTCGTCGCGATAGGCGTCGCGCATGAAATCCATCGTGTCGAGGTGACGGTCCTCGAAATACATCCGGTGCACGTCGTCCCGCCCGGCGCCGTACACGATGCGGCCGATGCTGGTCCACACCGACGCCATCGTGCACATCCCGCACGGCTGCAAAGTCGAGTACAGGGTCGCGCCGCGCAGGTCGTCCCGGCCCAGCTTCTCGCAGGCACGCCGGATGCTCACGATCTCCGCGTGCGCGGTGGGGTCGTGGCGCAGGCCCACCTCGTTGTCCCCCTCCGCCACCACCTTGCCGTCCAAGACGATGATGCAGCCGATCGGCGACGCCCCGGGAGTCGCGTCGCCCATGCGCGCGAAATCGAGCGCACGCCGCATGTAGCGAAGGTCGTCGGCCGTCGGCTGGCCCATGCGCGTCAGGCGCTCTTGGTCATGATCTCCTCCGCGATGTTGCGCGGCACCGGGTCGTAGTGGTGGAATTGCATGGTGAACGACGCGCGGCCCTTGGTCATGCTGCGGAGGTCGGAGATGTAGCCGAACATCTCCTTCAGCGGCACGCCCGCCCGCACGATGACGGTCGAGCCGCTGCTCTCCTGGCTCTGGATTTGGCCGCGGCGGCGGTTGAGGTCGCCCACGACGTCGCCGACGTGGTCGTTCGGCGTCGTCACCTCCACGTCCATGATCGGCTCCAGGATGATCGGCCCGGCCTTTTTCATGCCCTCGCGGAAGCACGCCTTGGCCGCGATCTCGAACGCCAGCGCGCTCGAGTCCACATCGTGGTACTTGCCGTCCACGAGCGTGTACTTGAAATCGACCGTCGGGAACCCGGCCAGCACGCCCGTGTCGCACTGGTTGCGGATGCCCTTCTCGACCGCCGGCACGTACTCGCGCGGCACCGAGCCGCCGACCGTCTTGTTCTCGAACACGACGCCGGCGTTCCGCTCGCTCGGTTCGAACATCACCTTCACTTCGGCGTACTGGCCGCTGCCGCCAGTCTGCTTCTTGTGGGTGTAGGTTTCGGTGTGCGACTTGCTGATGGTCTCGCGATACGCCACCTGCGGCGCGCCGATGTTCGCCTCGACGCCGTACTCGCGGCGCAGGCGGTCGATGATGATCTCCAAATGCAGCTCGCCCATCCCGGACAGGATGGTCTGGCCGCTCTCCTGGTCGGTCTTGAGGCGCAGGCTCGGGTCCTCGCCGGCCAGCTTCTGCAGGCCGATCGTCATCTTCTCGACGCTGTCCTTGGTCTTGGGCTCAACCGAGATGTCGATGACGGGGACGGGGAACGCCATACGCTCCAGCACCACCGGGTCGTCGGCGCTGGCCAGGGTGTCGCCAGTCCCGGTGTCCTTCAAGCCGACGAACGCCGCGATGTCGCCGGCGTGGACCTCCTTGATCTCGGCCCGCTTGTCGGCGTGCATCTGGAACATGCGTCCAATGCGCTCCTTGTGGTCCTTGGTGGTGTTCATCAGCGTGTCGCCGGACTTCAGCGTGCCGGCGTACACCCGCACGAAGGTCAGCGTGCCATACTTGTCGTTGATGATCTTGAACGCGAGCCCGGCGAACGGCGCGTCCGGGTTGGCCGGGATGCGGCGGCGGTCGCTGTGCTCGCCGTCCTCCTCGCCCTCCTCGGCCGCGATGCTGATGCCGGGCACGTCGATCGGGCTGGGCAGGTAGTCCAGCACCGCGTCGAGCAGCGGCTGCACGCCCTTGTTCTTGAACGCCGTGCCGCACAGCACCGGGCGGAACGCGCCGCTGATGGTGCCGGTCTTGATGGCGCGCTTCAGGGTCGCGACGCCGACGTCGCCGTTCTCGAAATACTCCTCCATGCCGGCGTCGTCCACCGACAGCGCCGTGTCGAGCAGGGTCTGGCGATGCTCCTTGGCCTGCTCCAGCATGTCCTCCGGGATCGGCTCGTCGTGGAACTTCGCGCCCAGCTCGCCGCCTTCCCAGACGATCGCCTTCATCTCGACCAAGTCGACCACGCCGATGAACTGGTCCTCGACCCCGATCGGCAGCTGCAGGGGCAGCGCCACGATGTCCAGCTTCTCCTTCAGCGTATCGAACGCCCGGTAGAAATCGGCGCCGGTGCGGTCCAGCTTGTTGATGAAGATGATGCGCGGCACGTTGTAGCGGTCGGCCAGGCGCCAGTTGGTCTCGGACTGCGGCTGCACGCCGGCGACGCCCTCGATGATGAACACCGCGCCGTCCAGCACGCGCAGGCTGCGGTTGACCTCGATGTTGAAGTCGATGTGGCCCGGCGTGTCGATGATGTTGATGCGGTGGTCCTTCCACTCGCATGTCACCGCGGCGGAGGTGATGGTGATGCCCCGCTCCCGCTCCTGCTCCATGTAGTCGGTGGTGGTGTTGCCATCGTGCACCTCGCCGATGCGGTGCGACACGCCGGTGTAGTACAGGATGCGCTCGGTCGTGGTCGTCTTACCCGCGTCGATGTGCGCGGTGATGCCGATGTTGCGAAGCCGGTCGAGCGTTGCCACGATAATCCTCCTCAGCCACGGCGGGCGCAGCCGAGGCCCCTGCCCCGCGCGCCAAAAGCCATGCTCCCGGGCGCGTGCGCGACCGGGTTGAACCCGGTTGGGGAAATGCGCCAGGGACGCGGGTTTTGCAAGCCTGCCACGGTCGATGACGGCGCGGCCGAGCATGGCTGCCTCAACCCAGCGCGCTTTCCGACGCCCGCTCCCGCCTGCGCCAAGCAGACGCGCGATCGTTGCGTAAACCGGTCTATACTGTGCCGCATGGACACCCGGACCGCCCACGCGCTGATCCGCTTCGGCCTCGGCCAACGCGGGACCGAACCACCTCCGGACGACCCGGCTGCGTGGTTGCGCGCCCAAGTGCAGGCAGCCGACACCGCGCCGCCGGGGCCGTCGGTCGCGGACGGCCTCGCAGCACTCAGGGCCGACCGCGACAACCAGGGCGACCCGGGCCGGCCGAAGCTGGTCCCGCCGATCCTCCGGCAGGACATCGCGGCCTTCGCGACCCAGGCGGTGACGACCACGGCCCCGTTCCGCGAGCGGCTGGTGTGGTTCTGGTCCAACCACTTCACCGTCAGCCTGCGCGGCGCCCCGATCGCCGCGGTCGCGGGCGCGTTCGTGCGGGAAGCGATCCGCCCCCACGTCACCGGCCGGTTCGCCGACATGCTGCTGGCCGTCATGCGGCACCCGGCGATGCTGATGTACCTCGACAACGCCCAATCCGTCGGACCGGCCAGCCCGGCCGGCCAGCGCACCCGGCGTGGGCTGAACGAGAATCTCGCGCGGGAGTGCCTGGAGCTGCACACGGTGGGCGTCGACGCCGGCTACGCGCAGGCGGATGTCACGTCGTTCGCCCGGGTCATCACCGGCTGGTCGGTGGAGTCGAAGGACGATCCGCTGGGCTTTCGGTTCCGCCCCACCGTCCACGAACCGGGCGCGAAGACGGTGATGGGCCACCGTTTCGCCGAGGGCGAGCAGGGCGGCATCGATGCGCTGGCCTTCCTCGCCACCCACCCGGCCACGCATCGCCACCTCGCCGCCAAGCTGGTCCGCCACTTCGCAGCCGACGACCCCCCGCCGGACGCGGTGCGCCGGGTCGCGGGCGCGCTGCGCGACTCCGCCGGCCATCTCGGCGCGGCCGCCTTGGCACTGGTCGAGTCGGACGCGTGCTGGACGCCGCTGGCGAAGTTGCGCTCGCCGCAGGACTATGTCGTGGCGGTGTTCCGGGCAGCGGGCGTCGCGGTCGACGACACGGCGCCGGTGACGAACGCCATCGCCGGCCTCGGCCAGCCAGCCTGGGCCGCGCCTTTCCCGATCGGCTGGCCCGACCGCGCGGCGGACTGGGCCGGGCCGGAGGCGATGATGCGGCGGATCGACTGGTGCTACGGCGCCTGCAGCCGGTTCTTCCCGAACGTCGATGCGCGGCTGGTGGCGGACGCCGCACTCGGCCCGCTGCTGGGCGCCGACACCGCCCAGGCCGTCCGCCGCGCCGGTTCCCGCCGCGACGCGCTGACGCTGCTGTTCGCTTCCCCCGAGTTCCAGAGGCGCTGAGCATGGGCCCACATCTCCCTCTCACACGGCTCCCTCTCACAAGACGGGGCGCGCTGCTCGGATTGGGTGCGGCACTCACGCTCGGGCGCGCGTCCCTGGCGCTGGCGTCGGCGCCGACCGAGCGGCGGCTCGTGGTCGTGCTGATGCGCGGCGCGCTGGACGGCATGGCGGCCGTCGTCCCGTACGGCGACCCGGCGCTGGCGTCGTTGCGGGCGGAGCTGATCCCCGGCGCGGTCGGCAGCGAGGGCGGCATGCGCGACCTCGGCGGCTTCTACGGCCTGCACCCCTCGCTGGCGGCCATGCACGCGATGTACCGGCAGGGCGAGCTGCTGCCCGTCCACGCCGTCGCCGGCCACTACCGCACGCGAAGCCACTTCGAAGCCCAGGACTACATGGAGGGCGGGGCCGATGAACGCATGTCCAGCGGCTGGCTGAACCGCGCGGTGGCGCTGCTGCCAGCCCGCCCCGGCGTGGACGCGGCGCTCGCAGTCGGCGGCACCTTGCCGCTGCTGCTGCGCGGGACAGCCCCCGCCGGAGCCTGGGCGCCGCCCATCTTCAACGCCCCCGAACCGGATTTGTATGCCCGGATCGCCGCCCTCCACCAGGCCGACCCAGTGACCGGCCCCGCGATCCAGGAGGGCTTGAAGGAGCGCGGGTTCTCCTCCGAGACCCTCGCCGGCGTCGAGAAGCCCAGGAACGCGGCGGCCTTCCCGGCCCTGGCCGCCGTGGCGGGACGCTTCCTGGCGGCTCCGAACGGCCCCCGGGTCGCGGCGCTGGAGCTCGGCGGCTGGGACACCCATGCCGGGCAGGTGCGCCGGCTGGACGAGGCGCTGGCGCAACTCGATGCCGGCCTGGCCGCCCTGAAGCAGAATTTGGGCGAGGCGTGGCAGCAAACCGCGGTGCTGGCCGTGACCGAGTTCGGCCGCGCTGCCGGGGTCAACGGCACCAGGGGCACGGACCACGGCACCGGCACGGTCGCGTTCGTGGCGGGCGGACGGGTCGCCGGGGGACGGGTGCTGGCCGATTGGCCCGGCCTCGCCCCAGGCCGGCTGCTGGACGCGCGGGACCTGCAGCCCACCCTGGACGTGCGGGCGGTGGCGAAGGGCTTGCTGGTGCATCACCTCGGCCTGCCTGCGGATGCGCTGCTGGCGGTGTTCCCCGGCAGTGGGGACGCGGCCGCAGTCGCGGGGCTGGTACGAGCCTAGCCGCCGATAGTCAGCCCTGGCCACGGCCTTTATACACGCGCCGATGACCGGCCCCCATCGCCTGCTCGCCGCGCATCCGCGCACCTTCTTGGCCTTGGCGGCAGGCGTCGCCGGATACCTCGCCCTTCCTGGCACGCTGGCGCTGTCGACCCGGGCCGTGCTCGCCTGGGACCTGTTCGGCCTGGTGTTCATCGTGCTGTGCGCCCTGCTGTTCCTGGACGCCGCCCCGGCGCGGATGGCGGCCAACGCCCGCGCGCAGGAGGAAGGCGAGTGGACCATCTTCGCCTTCACCATGTCCGGCGCCATATTCAGCTTCGTGGCGCTGCTGGTCGAGTTCGCGGGCACCAAGGGCCTGCCGGGCGACCAACGCGGGCTGCACGTGGCCATCGTCGCCGCGACCCTGGTGTCGTCCTGGCTGGTGACCCACGTGGCCTTCGCGCTCCGCTACGCCCACGAGTACTACTCGGCGGCGATCGAGGGCGGCCCGGTCGACGGCGGGCTGGAGTTCCCCGGCGAGCCGGCGCCCGACTACTGGGACTTCACCTATTTCGCGTTCGTGCTCGGCATGACGTTCCAGGTGTCGGACGTGCAGATCACCTCGCGCAAGCTGCGGCGGCTGGCGACGGTGCACGGGCTGCTCGGCTTCGCGTTCAACACCGTCATCGTCGCGCTGACGGTCAACCTCGCCGCCAATCTGGTGTGACCCCGCGCGACATGACCCTCGTTCTGCAAGCGCTGCCGCTGGTCGTGTTGGTCGTGCTGCTGGCGTCCGGGCGCGCCACGGCGGTCCAGGCGTGCTTGACCGCCCTCGCGCTCACGCTGCCCGCGTTGGGCCTTACGACCGGCAGCCGGTTTCCCGCAGCGCTTGCCGCCGAGACGGTCCGGGCCGCCTGGCTCGCCGCGCCGGCGATGGCGATCGTGGCCGGCGGCTTGCTGTTCCACGCCGCCGTCGCGCAGCCGGACGCCGCGCCGGGGGACGCACCGGACCCCGGTGACCGCATGTTCACCGCGGCTTTCCTGCTCGGGCCGTTCGCGGAATCGGCCACCGGGTTCGGCGTCGGTTCCATCTTCGCCATCGCCGCCGTGCAGCGGGCCGGCGCGCGCGGTCCAGTCGCGGCGTCCATCGGCCTGCTCGCCCTGTCGCTGGTGCCTTGGGGCGGGCTCGGGCCTGGCAGCGCGCTCGGCGCGGCGCTGGCCGAGGTGCCGGTGCGGGCGATGCTCGCGCGCAACGCGGTGCAGGCGGGGGCATTCCTGCTGTGCTTGCTGCCGGTGTTCTGGGGGTGGGCGGGGCTGGCGGGCGCGCCGGTGGCGGGGCGGCGCCGGGCGGTGCAGGCGCTGTGGGTCCTGGCCGTGGCCGGGTTGATCATGCTCTGGTCGCGGTTCCTGCCGTGGGAGCTGGCGTCCCTGCTGGCGACAGGCCCCTTGTTGCTGCTCAAGCTCTGGCTCACGGCGCCACCCCGGGGCCGGCTCGCGTGGCGACGGGCGCTGGGCGGGATCGCGCCCTACGCCCTGCTGGTCGGCAGCATCCTCGGCGCCCGGCTCTGGACCGCCCCGGCCTGGCGCCCGTACGCCGAGCTGCCGGCATTCCCGCTGAACCACGTGGCGGTCGCGTTGTGGGCAGCGGCTTGCGTGCTGCTGGCCTTGAGTCCCGCCCGGCGCGGCGCGGCGCGAGCGGCCCTGGCGCGCGCCCGGCGACCCGCGCTGGCGATCCTGCTATTCGTGGCGCTCGCGCGCTGGCTGGGGGCGGCGGACGTCCCGGCCGCGTTGGCGGGGGCGTTGGCGGACGCGTTCGGCCCGTTGGCGCCGTACGCGTCGCCGCTGCTGGCGGTCATCTCCGGCTTCGTCGCCGGGTCGAACGTGGGGTCGAATTCGATGCTGATGCCGATGCAGGCGACGCTGGGCCGGATGGCGGGGCTGTCGCCGACGCTGCTGCCCGCGGTGCAGAATTTCGCCGGCGCCGCCGCCACGATGTACGCGCCGCAACAGGTGTCGGCCTACGGCAGCCTCACCGGCGCGCGGCCTGGCGCGATTTGGCGGCTCGCCTGGCCGGTGTACGCCATCGCCGTCGCGATCGGCGCGGCGTCGGTGGCGCTCGGATGACCGCCGTCGCCCATCTCGCCGCCGCCGACCCGGCGCTGGCTGCGTTGATCGCCCGCATCGGCCCCTGCGGCCTCTCGCACGAGGCCGCCCGCGAGCCATACGAGGCGCTGGTGCGCGCGATCTCCCACCAGCAACTGCATGGGCGCGCAGCCGAGGCGATCATGCGGCGCTTCGTCGCCCTGTACCCCGCCGAGGCGTTCCCGCCGCCGGAGCGGGTGCTCGCCACCGACGACGCGGCCCTGCGCGGCTGCGGCCTGTCGGGCAGCAAGGTCGCCGCCATCCGCGACATCGCCGCCCACACCCTGAACGGGGCCGTGCCGACCCGGGCCGAGGCTGCCGGGCTGGACGATGCCGCCCTGATCGAGCGCCTCACCGCCATCCGCGGCGTGGGCCGCTGGACCGTCGAGATGCTGCTGATTTTCACCCTCGGCCGCCCCGATGTCTTGCCGGTGGACGATTTCGGCGTGCGGGAGGGCTGGCGGATCATCCAGAAACTCGCCGCGCAGCCGCGCCCGAAGGAGCTGTGGTCGATCGGCGAAGCCTGGGCGCCGCACCGCTCCACCGCCGCCTGGTACCTGTGGCGCGCGGCCGACGAGGGCAAGAAGATCAAGCAGGCGGTCCCGTGAGAATACCCCTCGCCCGGGCGGAGGCGATCGGCAAGGATGCGCGCGCCCGAAAGGACCCGTGCATGTGCCGCCGCACCTCCCGTTTCGACCCTCTGGTCTGCCCGTCCCCCGTTGGCTCCCGCGAGCTTCTGCGTGGCCTCCTTGCCGTTGTCGGCTGCCTCACGCCTTTCCTCGCCCACGCCGATCCCGACCTGGCCAGCGTCGGCGCTGGCGGGACGGACATCCTGAGCCAGCAGGCGCGCGCGGCCGTCGACGTTCGGCTGGAGTATCGTTCCGGCCTCTCGCTGCTCCCGTTCTTCGAGCGGTACGTGAAGGTCAAGCCGCTGATCGCCGGCGAGACCACGTCGCGCGGCTCGGTGTTCGGCGGCGGCGGCCTCTGGCTCGACATCCCGATCGGCGCACATGTCGCGCTGACCCCGCAGCTCGTGGTCGGCGGCTATGGCCAGGGCGGCGGCAAGAACCTCGGCTCCCCGTTCGAAATCCGAGCCAGTTTCGAAGCCGGCTACGTGTTCGGCAACCTGAGCCGCCTCAGCGTCTCGTTCGGCCACACCTCGAATGGCGGGATCGTCCGCCGCAACCCGGGCACGGAGGCGGCGGTGATCTCGTTCCAGGTGCCGATTGCGAGCCTGATCGGCGGGCAGTGACGTGGGCACGATCCGGTTGAGTTCGGCTGCTGCGCTCGCGGCTTTATGGCCCGACTACGCCGTGACGCTCTGGTTGTCGCTATCGAGGTAAAAGTGCAGACCAGAGCTACGTTGAGCACAGGTGGTCGAGATTCAAATTGATGGGTTCGGCAAGGCTTCAAACACCCACTCGAAATCAAATCTGTTTTGAATGTCTAATCACAAGCAAAAGAATACACCGTTATAACTCTGAAATGTTCTTTTACATAAAACAAATTTATGTCGCAATTACGATACAACTAATAATCCAGGCAGACAAAATCACAGCAGGGATAAATGCCAGCTACCCTATTCCACATCTAACGCGATAAGCAGAGCGAGACCATATGCAACCACACTCTGTTTTGCTACGCCGACACTCTCACTTATGCAACCCAGTCTCACCAAAGATCGTAAAGATATGTTGATATCTAACGAATGAACTTGAATCTTATGTTCCTCTTTAAGCCGACGAGTGATTTCGTCATGGCTCAAGCCTTGTCCTTTGTTATTACCTGGAGACAGCTCTTGTAGGATTAAAGCGTCGAGTGGTTCCATTTGTCGAACAGTCTCGAAAAACTCTCGCCGAACCTTTGTACCTCGATCAATAGCTGCATTTGCCAGAAGCCTCGCCCACAAAGACCTTAGCTCATCGCGCTCTTCATCGGCTGCCGCAATCATCAAGGGTATGAGAACCGACGGACTTGGTGGACTGAGGCGGCCTTGGTCAATTGGTTTTAATAATTCACGCGTCTCAGCCTCTAGTAGACTATTGTTGCGAAGCCGCCGATGGTGCAAGCGATCCCCAAACGCGAGCCCCACAGCGTCACGCGGGCTCGTGCCGAACACCTCGGCAGCATAATGTAGCACTCCGGAAATGGCATCCACCACCTTTCCGGAAGCTTCCGCTAACGCTTTCACGGCCTGCCCCTCATCTGTCATTCGTTTGCCTTGCGATCAACCTGTTGCAGCTCGAGGAAGCACGATAAGTCTTCTACTAATCTCTACTATAACGGCATGACTTTAGGATCAACGTCGAACAGGTGTGCTGATCAATATCACAACGGTGCAAACGCAGCTCAGCAAGCGCCACGGTGTGTAGCAAGCAACGACGCAGACCTTCTCGATTGATAAAGGCCTGGTAGTAAAGGCAGTTGAACAAAGCAAGAAAGCCGGCCGTGCCTGCCACGCAAATAACCCACCCGCCTCGCAACCACCGCCCTGCGCTACCCCCCCGCCTCCGGCCGGATATCCTTGATATCCCGGAACACCAGCCCCTCGTTCTGCTCCGCCGTCCGCTTCATCATGAACACCGAGCTCGCGAGGAACACCGGGTCGCCGTCCACGTCGTCGGCCATCGCCGTGCGCTGGATCTGGCTGAACGTGTCCACCGCCGGACGCGGCCCGCTCACCCAGCGCGCCAGCGCGTACGGCACCGGCTCGAACCCGATCGCGACGCCGTACTCGCTCGCCAGCCGCGCGATCAGCACGTCCAGCTGCAAGGTGCCGACCACGCCCACGATCGGCTGGCTGCCGTCCTGGGGTCGGAACAGCTGCACCACGCCCTCCTCCGCCAGCTCCTGCAGCGCTTGCCGCAGCTTCTTGGCCTTCATCGCGTCGTCCAACCGCACCCGGCGCAGGATCTCCGGCGCGAAATACGGCACGCCGACGAAGTTCAGCGTCTCCTCCTCGCTCAGCGTGTCGCCGATGCGCAGGGTGCCGTGGTTCGGGATGCCGACCACGTCGCCCGCGAACGCCTCGTCGGCGATCTGCCGGTCGCGCGCGAAGAAGAATTGCGGCGCGTGCAGCGGGATCAGCTTGCCGGTCCGCACCTGCCGCAGCCGCATCCCGCGCACCAGCCGGCCCGAGCACACCCGCGCGAAGGCGATCCGGTCGCGGTGGTTCGGGTCCATGTTCGCCTGGATCTTGAACACCAGCGCCGTCAGCTTGTCCTCGCTCGCCTCCACCACGCGCGTGTCGGCCGGCTGCGCGCGCGGCGGCGGCCCGAACGCGGCCAGGCTGTCCAGCAGGTCGGTCACGCCGATCTCGCGGATGGCGCTGCCGAAGAACACCGGCGTCAGGTGCCCGGCGTTGAAGCTATCGCGGTCGAACTCCGGCAAGGCCGCGCGCACCAGGTCGATCTCATCGGCCATGGCGATCATGCGCGGGTCGGACTGTCCCAGCGGCTCCGCGGTGTGCACCTCGCGCGTGCGCAAATCGTAGGTGCCGGCGAAGCTGGCCGCGCGGCCGATCGGCCAGGTGACGGGCGCCGTGTCCAGCGCCAGGGTGCCCGCGACCTCGTCCAGCAGCTCGAACGCGTCGCACGCCTCGCGGTCCATCTTGTTGATGAACGTCAGGATGGGGATGTCGCGCAGCCGGCAGATCTCGAGCAGCTTGCGGGTACGCGCCTCGATCCCCTTCGCCGCATCGATCACCATGACCGCGGAGTCGACCGCCGTCAGCGTGCGGTAGGTGTCTTCCGAGAAGTCCTCGTGGCCGGGCGTATCGAGCAGGTTGAACACGCAGCCGCCGTACTCGAACGTCATCACCGAGGTCACGACCGAGATGCCGCGCTCCCGCTCGATGCCCATCCAGTCCGACCGCGTGCGCCGCCGCTCGCCCTTCGCGCGCACGTTGCCGGCGAGCTGGATGGCCCCTCCCGCCCGCAGCAGCCGTTCGGTCAATGTCGTCTTGCCGGCGTCCGGGTGGGAGATGATCGCGAAGGTGCGGCGGCGGGCGATCTCTTCGGCTGAAGTCATGCCCTCAGCGCGAGTAGAACTCGACCACCAGGTTCGGCTCCATTTGCACGGGGTAAGGCACGTCGGTCAGCTTCGGCGCGCGGGCGAAGCGGCCCTTCATGGCACGGTGGTCGACCTCCAGGTACTCCGGCACGTCCCGCTCAATGCTCTGCGTCGCGTCCAGCACCACGGCGAGCTGCTTGGACTTCTCGCGCACCTCGATCACGTCGCCATCGCGCACCAGGAACGACGGGATGTTCACCCGCTTGTCGTTCACGTGCACGTGGCCGTGGTTGATGAACTGGCGTGAGGCGAACGGCGTCATCGCGAACTTCAGGCGATACACCACCGCGTCCAACCGGCGCTCCAGCAGCTCGATCAGGTTCTCGGAGGTGTCGCCTTTGCGGCGCACGGCCTCCTCGTAATACTTGCGGAACTGCTTCTCGCCGATGTTGCCGTAGTAGCCCTTCAGCTTCTGCTTGGCCATCAACTGGATGCCGAAATCGGTCGGCTTCTGCTTGCGGCGCTGGCCGTGCTGACCGGGGCCGTAGTCGCGCTTGTTGATCGGCGACTTGGCCCGGCCCCACAGGTTGACCCCGAGCCGGCGGTTGATCTTGAACTTGCTTTCGGCGCGCTTGGTCATGCGCGGCACTCCTGTCGTGTCGCCCGTTATGGGGGCTGTGTTGCACCGGTAGGCCACATGGCGATGGCGGGCGCAGGCCCCGAAGGCCCGTCCACGTTCCCGGCAGTGCGAGGGGGATTAGGCCGGCGCCCCGGCCTTGTCAAACCGGGCGGGCGGCGGCAGGTAAGGCGCATGGTGGACCGTGGCGAAATCATCTGGCTCGGCGTGGCCGCGGGCGTCAGCGGCGGGCTGATCGGCGGCATGCTGCTCGGCGTCGGCATCGCGATGATGATCAGCGGCGCCTACGTCGGCCTGCTGCTCGTGTGCATCGGCGGCCCCGCCTCCGGACTGATCGGTTGGCTGATGGCCCGGCGGTTGGCGAAGCAGCTGCCGGACCCCTCGCGCTAGCAGGTTGTTGACAAGGCAAGGGCGCTGCCCTTGACCCGCTGGGGCCGGCGGCCCCAGACCCCTTTTTTCCAATTAAAGGATTTCAAAGGCTCGCCTTTGACGGGGTCCAGGGGCAGCGCCCCATAAGCGCCAACTTTAGGCTTGCAGCTATGAGTTGGCATGTGATTGATCGCGGAGATGCAGAACGCATC